>JAAUXU010116311.1_pt1 | contig 38047 bp, 33 predicted proteins | sample 7278151 | NCBI WGS metagenome assembly JAAUXU01 (sample SAMN14350113, study PRJNA611818) | marine sediment metagenome | isolation source: surface marine sediment (1.8m) | place: French Polynesia: Moorea | collected 2018-08 | reverse complement strand
TTCCGCTCCTGCTCCTTCTTTAGTTCCTCGGCCGCCTTCTTCCGGAGCAGCGTACGCAACTTCTTCTTGCGCTCCGGGGTCATAAAGCCCTTTTTCTTCCCCATGCTGAAGAGAGAGAGAGAGAGAAAGAGACGAAAACATTAATTCACACTTCCTTAAAGTTTCCACCACATAAGCAAGGACCCAAGAACCATTGAATGCTAATTGTGTGGATCAATAACCCACACTCACAATGTTTAGTATTGACAGTTGTAAGATCGATATCCATACTTGGAAGGGTCCTTTTGAGAGAGACTGATCAGAATTGACAGCACAAGTCCACCTTAACGGGTGTTTGAGCGCATACTGTCAAAGTTAGTGGCGCTTTTTCTTGGTCATTTTCACAGCATGCCCGAGATAAGCATTATTTGGCTTTAGAATTAATCAAGGCAAAGCTCTACTGCTTCGATTAACTACGTTTATTTCATGTTGCTTTTCATGGAACGAAATGCATTTAGCCGGTATAAAACAGGCGCTTACACAGGTTCCAATTAATCTTCAGGTGGTGCTCGTGCTCCAATTTGACACGCAAAGTTATGGTTTCCAAGTGAAACTTCTTATGAGTTCAGCTTAAGCATTTGTCTTCTTGTCAGTCTGGAGGCAAAACTACTCATTGTGTTCTGGCAGATTCACTGAAAGTGATAAGTGCAGATTCAAGCCGACTTAATGAGCTCACCTTGAAGTCACTACAGTGGACTCCGCGTGTACTGAGAGTCACCACAAGTTTTTCTCATCCTATGTTCCGTGATCAGACCAAAATGTTCGTGTTGGCAAACACTAGGATCGCATAGTCCGGAGGTCCCTCAATTACAGCACAACTTTCACAGCACTACATCTGATCATGTTGCGTTAAGTCAACTCGCAAGCAAGACAGTTACACGTTGGAGGGTAGAAAACTTTTTCCGGGGCACCCCGTCGGCGGGGTGTATTGTATACGGATGCAATTACCAAGTCACTCGCGACCTTTTACATACTTCCCACTAATCTGTACAGTACAGTCAACCTTCGATGTAGCAGAGATTTAAGGTTGATGTCACTCGTACTGAGTACTTTTTTTTGCAATTGACCCATGCATTCCATAAGAACCCTCGATACGATTGCTACGGTCACAGGTTGACTGTACTGACATAGAGCAGAAATATACTTAGTATAGCGTCATACGCATGTGTTAAAACAACAGTACCTTATTCCTTGAGCAGAAGATGTCGGGATGAAAGCGACCTACGCGGGAACACAATGCAAAGAGGCAGAACGAACTGAGAGAGGACAGTTAAGAAAGTTGGAACTCGTTCCTCTTGGGCTGCATTTAGCTCATTGTCGCAGCACAGGGAGGAAAGAGTGGCAAAAATGCGCACGTGTGAGCTAAGAAAGCTAAGAATGGCCCAAGATCAAGAGCAGCACCCACGAGAACGAGTGCAAGAAAGCTGAGGCCAGGCTGATTGTCCACTGCTGCTTCTGTTGTTCCTGCTGCTCCGGCTGCATGAGGTACAAACACGCGTTGTCAGTGCTCTTACAGACCAGTGTATTGGTAATAAATAACAAGTCAAACGACATAAGTTATAACGAATAACATTACAGTTTCTCGTTCACGATGTGGTACAGTGTAAGTGTCTTGCATGCTTAAACTTCTGCTAGTTCTAACGCTAGCAATGCGCGTTTAGCCAACAGCTTTTGAAGTCTTCTTTGGAAAAAAATTACAATTTTTGAAATAATATACTGTGGTACGGCAGTGTAATACAGAAAAGCTTCCTTCTCTCCCTGATTTATTGCTGGTAGTAGAGTGGCGCCTCGTATTGGACCTCCCTCTGCGGCCTCAGCGGCTGCTGCCTGATGAGCGGCTGCTGCGGCCTCGCCGCGGCCGTCAGCTCAGCGTGATGCTGTGGGGCGGTGAAGAACGTGGGCACGTACGGCTCAGTGTTGCGGGTGCCGCGGTCCAGATCCTCTTGCACAAGTTCGTCCTCAAACTTCAGGCTCCATGCAAATTTCCCTACATTAATGAATGGGTGAATAAAGAGGGCAAAAGAGTTTTTAGCACAAAAGAGTCGTGTTTTTTCCCTAATCCTTGTCTTTTAAGTGCGCACGTTTACTGTGCAAGCAGAGTTGTCCCCGGATTCTTCTTCTTTTTCCCTCTTACCGGCGTTCCTGGCATGCGTCATGTAGTCGAGATCCCTGTCCGGATCGAACTGGTACACGCCGCCGTTGGCGGTGTATCCGCCGGGCCTGGCCACGGCGGCGGAGACCGAGAGCGCCAAAAGCAGAGCGAGTGTCTTCATACCTGCTGACGCGCAGCGACTGACGCATGAATTGCGTCGCTCCCTCGTAGGCCGAGCGGAAGCAGCAGCGGCGAGTGTGACGGCCAAAGAGAATAACGAGGGAGCGCCGCAACGTCAGCCAAGCGCGCACCGTGCATGCGCGTGCTCATTTGTCAGCTGTTGAGACGAACCATCGCAATGCCGAAATCCAACGATATTAGAGGGAGCTCGAGTATCATTGGCCGAAATCGCTTTAGAAAGCGAAAGGTTTGGCGATGAAAAATGGTGACTTCTGCTTTGCAACAGCTGCAGTTGCGTTTCTCCCTCTGTAGTCTCTCCGGTCTGGGATTTCCTGAATCTTGTTGCAGCCACAAAAGATCAATCCCTAACGTGTCACTTTATCCATGCTGCGGAGGAAGCAACTTGGTCTGAAGAGGCAAGCAAGCACCTATTGTGGTGTGTGTCAAAACAAAAAGAAATACCCGGTGAAAATTCTTTGTCGATGATGATTATGATCGGTCTTTCCGCAACATCAGGTACATCCAGCTCAGTCAGATCTTCTACGTCAGCGTGTAGACATCCGTGCAGCAACGACGAGCAAGTCCGTGACTTTGTCGTCATCATCATTGTTATTGGACAAAGGAACTGTAGATGAAGAATCTTAGCACCTCAGGGATTTTTTGACTCATTGCCATGTAGACCAAAAGGAAATACACGACCTGCAGTTGCAGTAACAACTGCAGCAGAAAAGCGCCCAATGCCGAGACTTATATAGTACACAAATAATTTACAACAAATTGCATAAGCCCTTTATTCCAATACTTTGCTTGCTGTTGCACTCTTTTCTTGACTTTTGGATTTTTATCATCAAAGGTTTTGCCCCTTCCCACCCACCCAAAAAAGAGCATTACAGGTTTTCATTTCTTTACTGACGTCTCACTTTTTTACCTAAAATTTCAAGACTCAGTCATCATCATCCTTCCCGATGACGGCAGCTATAAGTCCACATCCACTTTCTCATTTAGTACATATATGTTGCGAACAGATTTACTCTTGTTGTTGTCTCCACCGATCACAGCAACGAAAACGACCAAGGTTAGTTAAAAGTCAAAAAGTGTATGAAGAAATGAAGGTAAAATCCTGAGAAGCAATGGAGTGGACTGGTACTCTGCATTCACTCAACCTCTCTGTTCCTTTTTCAGCTTCTTAAAGTATTTGTGTTGTTGGGATGATCTCAAACAGTAGAGTTCGCATTCTCCCAAAAATTGTCTAAAAGTTGTCTGTTTTTATTGGAATTTCTATTATAATGTGTTTTTTTAAGTGGCAGGCAGTGACTTTACGAGCGGTATAAATTCTGTTCATGAGCAATCCTTTTGTCGTGCGAGTTAGGAATGTTTACCTCATAGGTGGATTGACCTTATAAGCGCTACCAACTATATTGAAAAGAGGAGACACTTGGTGTGATCTTCGCCGAGCAGATATGCAAGAAGGCCATTTTTGTCTGAAAGATTTGTTGGTCTCTCATGTACTGAAGCAAAGGAAAGGGGCTCGCCTAATGTGAGCCCACAGTATACACCAAGTTCATCATAAATCGTTGTTCATAGTTCGTACACTTGCCCACGTCGTCCTTGGGGCTCGTATGATAACTGCCATTCTAAGAAGAAAGGTTTCTTTGTCACGAAGCCAACACTTCCGCACCCCATTTTGATTCCGACTGATTCATTTCATGGACAGTCTTGCAATCCACTCAGATTGCTGCCGAAGACAGCTTTGATGGTGTCGTTGAGGCTTCCAGTGATACAGTCACCGACATAAGGACGATGCATGAGACTTGCTGGGAGTCCTTGGAGAAAGGGAAGAGTCCTGAGAGACCACATGCAGTCCGCACTAGCGTAAAAAATTGTGAGATAAAGCGGGACACAAACGTCAATGCCAGAACGAGCATCTCTGGGCTTGCCAGGGAGCACGGCATGGCTGAGGAGGTGCTGAGGGACTTGATGAAGGTGGACTCAGGACCGCAGAGCCTCGTCAAGATACAGATGCCCACACACACAACCAACAGCGACGAAAAAGAGACTTCAAAAAGGCCAGAAATTTTTAAGTTTTCTCAAGGACGGAAAGGATGGCCACGTGGTGGTCTTCACTGAAAACAAAGACTTTCAAGTCGTTGTATAAGCGCATCAACAGTGACAATGGCCGCATCTGTAAATCCGTGGAAGAGGCCAAGCCCTCAGACACGTCCGCGGCCAACGAGAAGTTCCCCCAGAAGGTCGTGATGCTCGGCATCACGGGTAGCGATGGCCAAGTTTTGCCTCCCATCTGGATAGACGGGACCTTGGATGCCAAAAAATACAAAAAGATCCTTATTGACAAGGTCCTCCCCACTCTCGACGTCACGTACGGGGTCATTCAAAAGTAGCTTCACTTTGATGATGAATACCTGTACATACAGGGAATCTTGTTGATGTTCGGGATGGTAAGTGTTACCTTACATGTTGTTCATTTAACTGTTTGCCATACCATTTCGGAATTTTTTGTGCACTACTGTCATACGTCCTTTCGACCTTAATTTTCGATCATCTTACCTGGTGTCCTTGCTACGGTCACTGTCCACGTGCATATGTATCTAGATGCCCGAAAAATATTTTTGTTTCTTTCTTGGAAAGGTGCAATCATATAATCAACTTTAATCTAAAAAAATTCTCTTTTAAAGTCATGATGCACCCTGAAAAGTTTTGAGTGATCTTGAATGTCAAGGATGGGTACACATTTACTCGAGACGGTCATGCTCGCAATTAGCTTTACATCCCACCATAATGATCGGGAACGCGATTTGAAACAATAAAACATAATTTGTTTAAAAACTTGTGAAAGCCACTTTATTTATGCTGTTTTTTTGCCCCGACATGTCCCTTACCTGTGTCAAGTACGAGCTCAGTCCAGGGAGTTGTGACAAGCGCTTGCAGATGAAGTTCTTGAAGTTGTCATTCGTGGAGACATGTGTCAGCTCACAAAGTTTTACTTTCACAAAGTTCTGGTTAATTCTCTCACGTTTCTCCGGATGCTTTGTTTTTGCTACAAATTCAACTATCTTAGGACATTTGCCCCCCAAAACGCATATAAAGCTCATTTTTGACAGTATCGTGACGTCATCTTGGAGAAGAAACTAAGGTCCGAGGGCTTCGGCCAAGAAAAAAATCGGACCTCAAGCTTACTGAACCAGAATAACTGCCTGGACTTCAGCATATGAGCGCATGTGTAGAGAGAGGCCTTCTGCGTCCCCCCCCCCACGTGCACTGCCACTCTGAGGCCCTCCGCCAAGGCGATGTGGTACGTCTTGGACAGGGACAAAATCTGCAACCATTGCACAGCCTTTAGGAATAGCGTCGAGGCTGTGCTTTTTAAAAATGAGTAGATGACAAAAGCATACACTTGACTTTCTGCTTTGTACGTCTTACTCTTGATGGTGTAGGACATGATCAAGATTGGCCCTGCTTCATGCACAGGGAGTAATGACGAATCCGGTACAGTAAGTACTTAAGTCTGTCCGTGTGGAGACATAAATGATGACCATAAAATCATGGTAAAATTTCACGCAGAACATGTTTCACTTCTTGACTCCAAACTGACAGACTTTTGCAGAAATAATGTGAGTTTTTTGCGCGTTTTGCCAAAAATATAAACTATAAACATACTTGAAATTGGCGCAACAACGAATTTCTCCGTTCTCTATCGCCGACTCAGATGCGACACAGGGTGGCGCCATCCAGCACTGGCGGTGGGCAAAAAAGCTCAAGCCAAGCAAACAACGAAACAAAAACACTCACCCCCAAAATGCGACGTGTCTGCCCCAAAATAATTCGGCCTTGATAGATCTCTGGCCAGGCTAGATCTGTCTCTGTCCTTCAAGTATATACATCATTATGTATAGAATTTATGCTTCCATGGATGGACAACTTGTTTCAGAGATATTCTTATCGCTCTTGAAAGACGCGTTCAAGTTTGACGAAGAGGCAGAGCAAGAAGATACTCTTGAGGCGACGAACGATGAGAAGCTTTCGGGCCTTCCCCCCCACCATTGTTGTTTAGCCAGCGAAGCAGTCACCAGCGTATCTATACTTTCCACACTGAGTGGGCGTGGGTCAGGCCCGGCCCGTCAACTGCCGCGCTGGCCCGAGATCATGTTTTGCCGGCCAGAGACCAGCGCGTCGGCGTGGTTCACCACTGATACCTAGAAGTTGCCAAACTCTATCAAACATAATGTAATTTCGTTCTTTTTCCTCTGTTCTTCTCTCTCTCTCTCTCTCTCTCTTTCATTCAATCACCCTGGTCTCTGAGTGAACGTTTGGTTGCGCTGCTTCTTGGGTTTCTAGACCTGACCCGGTTCGAGTCCGGTTTTTTTCCGTTTGTTAGCTGGTGGGACCCGATCCGGCCCTGCCCGATCCGACAAAGCCCGGCCCGATCCGACAAAGCCCGGCCCGATCCGACAAAGCCCGGCTCGCGTCCACCACCATTCCACCCTGCACACCCATAAAGAGTTAAGTCTTTTCTCTTCTGCCACCCGCAGGAGACTCGCGCAAAAACAAGATGATGATGACAATGGAAAGGACAGATGACAACAGATGAGACACACAGACAGACCGAGCAGACAGACGTCATTATCTGTCCTTCCTCATTTGTGAATGGTTGCTCTAAACCCAACGTTATCGTGCTTATTCGCCACTTTTCGTTCAAGCGTTAGAGTTGGCTTTTATCCATTCAGGTAGATATGAAAAGCACGAAAAGTCAAATTAGCTCATAATAAGTGTTACCACATCGGAAAGTTGAGAAAGTTGTTCCCACCTCCATCTATCAAAGTGACTACGTATGCACACACGCTGTTGTGCGTCTACGCATGCACGTGAAGAAGACTGCGGTGGCGAAGGAGTCGTTCTGCTTGCAGTGGTTGGCCTGACTGGGGCTGCCAAAGGGCAACCCTTCTCTCTCTTTCAACCAGCTACTCCACGATGATTCCAACGTTACCCATCATATCCCCCGTGCAGACCTGAGTAAATTAGTCTTGATGGAGCTCACGTTTAACAGCTTCTCTCGCGTGACAGTCGTTTTAGAAGTCAAGGGACACAATTAGCGCACAGCGAGCAAGAAGAAGGTGCGAGAAAGCATCGAGGCCGCCGCCGCCGCCGCCGCCGTTGCTACCGCCGTCGCCGCCGCCGTCACGGTTGCCGCCGTCGTTGATGCAACGGCGACTCGCGCAGCGAAAGCCCGTTAAAAACCACGGGTACGAGGGAGGACGAGAGGGGGACTCTGCTACACGCACGTACGTATATGTGCTCTTTCTTTCTTTCTTTCTTCTTTCTTTCTTTCTTTCTTTCTCCTCAATTCAAGGGCAACCGCCAGAAGAAGGCCTGTCCTCTCGAGAGAAACAGTCAGCCCTCGGAAGGCCCAGCAGACACACACCACGATATCTTCTCGTCCTCCTCTGATATTAGTGTGGTTGAAGCCTCGACCATTGAAACAACGTCTTGTAAAGAAGAAAGGGGGAAAAAAGAATAGTAGCCTAATCTCTTAATGAAGAAGGCAATACAAGAACTAGAAGCTCGAGAACGTCCTGGATCTCACGCAATCCTTCAAGGGGTTGACGTCGGGCAGGAGAAACCGCCAAACATTGTTTTTGAAACAAATTGAAAAAAATGTATATGGAGGAAAATGTACTGTACTGGCCTGAATCTGCCACCAGGCTTTGCGTGTGAGGGAGGATCTTCCCGAAAGACTCAGAAACATCGTCCGAACATTTTAAGACACTTCTTGAAGGACAACAATTTAGCTGTCGGTTAAAAAAAAGGCAGAGAAATGACTTCGACATTCGACATGCAAACTGAGCAGGTAAATGCAATAAATGTGTGTGTATGACATGAATGTTCTTGCTATTGTTGTTGTTGTTGTTGTTGCTGGTGCTGTTTTTTTCCTTCTTTTAGCTGTGTAAAGAAACGGCACTTGCAACAAGGCAGTTGTCTTACGTACGAGCACCCGGTGCCACCTGTTGATGTTCTGTTGCATGCACCCGACAATTATGCCACACATACGTCGGGTGCGGCTCATTTGACTAAACGTGGCTTTTCTTCCTAATTTTTTTGCGCCGCAAAATGTTTAAACTTTCGTCGCTGACTAAAAGGGTCTCACAAAGCTGGGATTTTTGCACAGAACAAAAACAACTGAAAGTAAACACAGCCCCGACCGCGTGATGTAGAACAAGGCCAAGTTCGCACCCTACAGCAGGGCCAGGGTTAAGGTGAAACTACTTCAACACTAACGACTGCTGCCGGATGAACAGGCGTGGAGTTATCCGTTGAACTGCTCTGTGTCATGGTTTCACTGCAAGAACGCACATACCCGGCAAGGGTATATGCGTATGTACAAGGGCCTCACGTTAAGCTGAATAAGTCGTCACTCCCTAGTAGATACATACTACTTAGTTCATGGCAACCAGTGTTGAATTCAATAAACTTGAGCTTCCTCAAGTCTCCTCCTTGGTATATACGTTCCAGTCTGTGCTGTACGGGTACTCACATGTGTCATCATAGGCCTCCTTCCGTATAGCAGAGGCCAAAAAACAGGTCGGGGGGAGGGACAATGCGTGAGTACGTACATTATTGCGTTTTCTACACTCTACCTAGGCTGCTGGAAAATTGTAGTTCGTGCACTTTCAGTACTTAGGAAAGTCCAAATGAGGCTTCCCCCTTTTATCTCTCTCTCTCTCTCTTCACAGAGTGACGAAAGCCCAAACTCAGGCTATTCTATGAGCGCATAGAAGGCAATACCTTACATTAGCTCTTTTTGTGCTCAAAGCACGTCCGTATCTCTCTGGGAGGGCACACTAAAATGCTTTCCATGTCAAGTTGCCAGGAGAGGATAAGAAATCCCTTCCCACCCGCCCTGCCCGGCCTTGTGAGACTTCTGCATGCAGAAAATAACTCTTTGTTAGGCCTTGAGTGTTACTTGTAAACCCCTCCGCTCACAATGACTTCTCCTAGGGCAAAAGCTTATGCACCTCAAAGCTGCTACACAATTTGTCAACAGGTTCGAGGGGAAGAAGAAGTCTGCAGTTCCAGAAAGTCAGTTGATATTGGCACCTTAACCCCTTCTTTGGTGCGTACTGACGGCGTCTGCGACCAGACTGTCTGTCTGTCTGTCTGCCAGGACATTGACGTTGTCCAAAGCTCTATGGGTTATTTCTCCTCCTCTTCCTGCACACATACATACATATTGTCGAGGAGCTGGTGCTGATGGTATTCAAATTTAGGTCTCACGGGCTCCTGCACATGCCTGGTAGAGCGAAGAGGAGCGAGGACAAGTAATGGCAGGGCCAACCTGACGAAAGTTGTCCCTGATCCCCAACAGCGGGACGTGTGAACAGGCATGCAAGACCCCACTCGTCTGCACAGCACAGGTGCAGTTTGTCTAATCATTAACAAGTACTGCATGCATTATTAGCTGCTTAGAGGTGCTCAAACACTTCCCTCCACCAAGCCCCAAGAAGTTTCATTTTTTTAAGGGTCGCATGACTTCCTCCAGGTTGTATGAAGGACATTGGCTCGCTGCTCTGGATTTCTCTTCGAGAGAGAGAGATTGATGAGCCAAACCGACTGAAAAGGGTGGGAAGGTAGAGAAGGAGAGGGTCTCTTTTGCATACATCTCGTGCGTAAGGTTATTTTGCTACATACCCCAGCCGTAGACTCGAAAATAGGCGTCAATTTAAAGAAGGCGAGCAAGATATGAAAGGGACTCCTTTGCACCAACTTATATAGACCGCTTATGTAGACTTTTCATGCGTCGATCTTGTACTTTTATCCTCCATCCTTATTTTTCTTTTCCTCGCGTCCGCATGGTGGGGTGGGCCCGATAACGGCGTCAAGTCATTTGTTAGGCCTCTGCAGGGCCTCGCCAACTTGACCTGTCCCTAAGCAGAGAGAGAGGGAGAAAAAAGGCTAAAATTTGAATTTTGCAATCGATAACTGGGACTTGGAACTGAATATCTGCTAAATGGACGAAGAAAAATGGCTGCGGATGGTTGATCTGACATAGCAGGGATCATCAGTGCTAACGTACGGATCATCTGCAGTCTCAGGCATGCCGTAGAGGCTGGCCAAGACGTTCAGGCGATGGCCAGCGGCCACAACCTGAAGTGCAGTAAGGCCTTTGCGGCCTGTGGGCTTAAGCTAAAACTGGCCGTTGGAGTGACTGTGAAGGATCCGTCGTCGGTCTGACTTCACCCGTGAGGAACCCCAGGCTCCTCTTGATGGCAACAATGAAGGGCAAGCAACTCAACTACTGTTGGAAGCTCATCACGTACCTGCCGCTTCCCTCGGTGAAGTTTTTTACAATCTTTGTGGGTCACCCACATTATTGTCACAATGATCAGTACCCTGAAAAGGGATTAGGGATCTGTGCGATCAAGCGCATGGCCCAGCTGATGGTCCTCGACGTCCTGGCGTGCGATGGCAACTGGATGCTGCCCAGCACACCTGCCAGGCGAGAGGACTGGCAGTGAGACCAATTACAGGGCCTTGCACTGCCCTGTTTTGTGTGAAGGGCTTTTGGCATACCCCAGAGGTGCTCATGTCTTCCAGCAAGATGGTGCGCCTGGCCCACACGTCGAACAGGGAGCAAAAGTTTCATCCCGGCAATTTTGCGGCAGCCTGGTCAAAGGACTTTTGGTCACTGTCAAGCCCTGACGCCAAGTCCATGGACTGCTTTTGGTGGATGGCAGTGCTGATGAGTACCATGGAGAACAAGTCCGAGATGACGCCCTCCATCGCAATGTGAGCTCACTGAAGGCCTCCATGAGCAAGAAGGAGGCCGATTACTGAGTTGACTTGTGTCAGAAGGCCTCCTATTACGGTCACGCGGCTGTCATAGTTACTGACATAGAGCAGGCGTCCTGCATTGAATAACATTCATAATAATAGGGCGTGCAGTCATGTAACGATTTTTCGTCTGTGTCCCTGCATAAAGGAATTATGCCTAAGCCATGTAAATCGAAGGAGGCCGGACACTTTTGCTCAGTTACTCCGTCCAACTGTTTCTTCTGTTCTTATCACTACTCCTGCTATCATTCCTCTCACTACTTCTATTATTATTGCTACTCCTGTTATCATTGCTATTACTAGTTCTGTTACTATTACTGCCGTACAGTAGGAGCAAACAAAAAAAAGCAACTTTTCGGTCAGCTCCTTTCGCCAGTGTTGTTTTCTTCCTCTTTGTCTCATCGATTGCTCCCCTCCACCTACTGATTGGTGTGAGAGAAAGAGGCTTCTTCTTGGCCCACTAAAGTTCTTGGCGAGCAGGCAAACTTTCATTAGCGTCAGAGAGGAACGACTGAGATGCCTTAAAATGGGAGTAATAAGTGGGGAGGGGAGAGTCTATTAATAGCACAAGTGCGTTGTGCTCTCCTCGACGATGTCTACAGTGTAGTACACAGTGGAGTATCACTAAAGAAGAAGAAGAAGAAAAAGGCGATAAAGAGAGGAAGCCTTTTTATATAGTATATCGAACGCTGGCTGCGCATGCAGTAGAAAAGAGGCTGCTGTCCCTTAATGGGTCCAAGAGCTCCTACTTTTCTATATATTCGACCTGAGCCCAATTCAACCTAGTTACGTACATACAGCACTGTCTAGGGGTAGCAGCAAGTACATAGGGAATCTCGTCAGCTGATTGACCCAAGGGAGAGAATAAGAAGCCTCGCGGATATCTCTACGTTGTATCTACTAAGAAGATTATTTCGGAGGGATCATCTCAGTATCACACACAGGAAGAAAATCCTATGAAATAAATCCGGCCACCGCCAGCAGTGCATACGCAGTAGAGAGACTTGGTGCGTGTGTGTGGTCGTGCCTCAAGTACACTCATTGACGTAAAGACATTTTGTCCCACCACCACCCAAGAGGAGAGCTACACAGCTTCTTCTTCTTATTTGACTACAAAGCCTCTTCTTATTTGCTCTCCCGTTGTGTGCACACAGTCGGGGTACCTTTTACCATGCGGGAGAGGCTGGCACAAATGCAGCACGTGCATGAGAACGGCTTCGCCATCCAATGAAACCCACACGAGAATGGACGATTAAGACTCGGGGCTGATGTCGCAGGTAACCCCTTGCGTGATATCGCGCAGAAGACATTAATGGCTTCGATTTCTCACGTCTTCCTCTGGCTCCTCCAGCGTTAAAACGTCTCATTTTGGGACCTTCTCATTTGGGGAGGGCGGAGGAGTCAGAAAGAAAAAAAACAGAGAAGCTGCGGCGTTTCTGCCTTAACGAGTCGAAAATTGAGGCTAAGAAAGAGGAGAAGAAGAAGCTTCCATCTCCAATGTCAGACTTCGGGTCAGAAATTGACTCTCCTTCTGCTGTCTAAAGGTCTCTTTTCTCATAAAACGGAAAATAGTTTCTACCATTTCCGCGGAAAATCTTTTTTCTCCGCACTCCTTGGGGTTCCGCGCTTCATTTGTCACGTCAACCGCTCCTGTAGCAATGAGAGAAGCACAAGAAAAAACCGCGGGGGTAAAAAGAAAAGAGCAACAAGAAGAGGCGTCATTCGATGACCGCCCGCACTTGAATGGAGGACTGCGGTTGGCATCTCAAATGAGGACAAAAAGTCTTGGTCACCACTTCTTCTCGGCGTCCGAGTCCGTGGAGAGCGGCGAAGTCCGCCCGAGGATAATAAAATCTCCCCCCGACCAAGACGTTTGACGACGACGACGACTGCGAGGAGTCATCGACTTCCCGTTGGCTGACGTCGCAGTGAGGATCCTCTCCCGTCAAGAGGCCTACGTCGGGCCTCGCACTGGGGGCGGCGCCCGCTCAGTCGCTGGGGGGAAATGTTAGGAGGTGCCATTAATTTTGTGCAGGTATCACCTGGTGCTGTCGGGACTGTCGTTCTCCTGATTATGACTTCGTCATGGCTGTCCAATGTTGACGAAGCCTGGAAATGTGATGCCAGTGAGCACACAGAGAGCACATCTTTGCACATGCACGCCTGCCAGAAGGGGGAGAGCAAGAGAAAGGAGTACACGGACAGAGAGTGGAGAATCGTGTCGCCATCACTCATACTGTATTATCCCGGGGGAGGAGGGGCGTAATCAACTTATGACGAATCCTCTTCTTTTCAGGTGGAGGAGGAAGATCCATCGAAGAACTACTGGGCGCTGCTGCTGCTGCTCCTATGCGTGGTCGTCGTCTTCGGCAACGTCCTCGTCATCCTGAGCGTGTCCAGAGAGCGCCTGCTCCAGAACATCACCAACTTCTTCATCGTCTCGCTGGCCGTCGCTGACCTCTTAGTGGCCAGCGCCGTCATGCCATTCTCGGTCTACGTGCTGGTGAGTGCGATTTTTTTTATATTTTTTTACTTTTACTCTTAGGGAGGGACGTGCAAGCAATAAATGTGAGAGGATGTGATTTTTCTATTGCGGCAACGTGTGTGAGAAAGCACGAGCAGCATCTTCTCTACAGCCCTTTAATTGCCTTGGTCCGCAATAAAAATCCTCAATGGAGAATCCCAGATGTGGATGCTCGACACGGCAGCAAAAAAAAAAAATACAAAAAAGAGTGGATTTTATTGCAAAGATGAAAACTCACCACCCTCTAAGAGAAGAAAAAATAGACCGAAGGCACCAAAGCATAAATGTACCTATGTAGGACTTTCTTATTATTTGACAAAAGGGGGAGAAAAGGGTCACTTGTCAGTTCCCCTCGAGTGGAGACAACAGGACCGAGTCCTGAGTGCACGCACGCACGCGCGCACCCACAGACACACTCATTCAGCACGCGCGTGCCTGACTCCTTAAGGGCTATCCGTCACCTGACAAAAAGCTTCCGTTTCCTGGTCGCAAAATTTCGTTAAAGTGCCTCTTTTTCTTCTTTTCTCTCACTGTCTTACTTCAGAAGGCACCGTGATACCTCTTCTTTCAAGCTGAATGAGCTCTTATCTTACCTGCGGAACATTTTGATCAGAAAATTGGACTTGGCCCCAAGAACTGGTAGCTGTGGAACGGCAGTCGTCATGCCATTTGCAACTCGAGACGTATTACATCACGAAATGGCCGCATCAATCACTGGAGCACACACATCCAGTAATTGTACTGTGTTCGTATAGGAGCACAGTGGATCGAAGTGGCAGCAAAACAACCATAACAAGATACTGTGTGCACAGCAGACTGAAAGTCTTATCCACCAATTTGTAAAGAAGGGCAGCACGATGAGTGGGTGGGTTATGTCAGACACCAATGCAGGACCAGACAAAGCAATCCTGAGAGAGCATGCAATTAGGCACTTTTTCGTCTCTGACAGAAGTTGCATTGTTGACAATGAGGGTAGAACATGCAATTTTTTGCTAGCTGGCTCTGGTGCAATCATCATCATCTATAATATGCTTGCGCCTATTAATCACTCTCTCATGAACGGCCACTGTGCTCTTAAAGAAGAGCGACCGTGTGTGTCTGTGTGTGGCTCTCTCTGCGTATGGGTGAACACCAATGTAGTGCACACAGATCTCTTCTCTCCTGTCCCGGGATGGGTGCACACATCAATACACAGGCAGACGGTCAGGTCGGCCAGCCGGCAGGTCGACAGGTCGGCAGGTCGACAGGTCGGCAGGTCGACAGGTCGGCAGGTCGGCAGCCATGCAAGCAGCCAGCCAGGTAGTCAGCCGGCCAGCCAGCCAGCCAGCCAGCCAGCCAGCCAGCCAGCCAGGCAGACGCACAGGTCTCCTTTTGCTCTCCACTCCCTTCTTTCCTTCAGGGTATAGTGATGAAAACACATTTTTAAATCACCTTATTCTGATTACTATTTTTTAAATAAAAGCACTTAAATAGTGATATGAGTGAAGCCCTAAATCACTTCCGTTCGTGGGTAACTGCTTGAAATGCCTGTATTTACATTAGCCTAAGCGGCGCTTTGGGGCTCCTGATCAGCTCCAGCAAGTTTTTTTTTAAAAAAAATGGGCCTAAAAAAGTATTCCTTTAGCTTGTAAAAGTTCATGCAAAGGCATAAAAATGTGTCTACCTGCTCCTCATGACGATCCCTCAGCAGTTAAATACGCTATCGCACGTCGTCTTCGCAACGGAAATAGGACTGCTGGTTATTATGGAGACCAGGAGGTGAAAGCAATTTATTTGGCCCTGGATTTGTATAGTTCGAGATCGACTACTAGGAGGCATGGCCTAAAAAAAAATCACTTCATAAGGTTCCCCTAAAGTTGAAAGTTAATAGAAATTTATGCTATGCAACTTTCTCCTAAAAAGCCAAGTTAGAGTACTTTTCTCTATGTAGTAATGCGAAAGCACGCCTGGATGTTGTGATTTCACTGCATAGTGTGTTATAAATCCTGAACGCCTGTGGAGGCTGAACAGGATGTCCAATTTTGCGCTAATTTAGTTAACCATCTACTAAATAGGCTTTTTGAAGCTGACAAAAGTTTAAAAGCAATGTCATGCTGTCGAGCTGTACCAAATGGCCTCGACTGGGATCTGGAGTCTTCCATAACATAAATGAGACGCACCCTGTAGATCAAACTCCCTGCTGAACTGTGGAGTTCAAGACCTATGTGTGAGTAAAGAAGGAGAGGAGAGAATTTGACCGTGTGAGATTGGGGAGGGATTGAAACTGACAACTTCTCAATCGAATTGACAGTGAGAAGTCAAGACGTGCCTGTCGAAAGTTGACGTCCATCTTTGGAGGGCCAACTAATTTCTCTCTCACTCTGTGTGTGCGTTGTGAATGACGTTCATTCCACGTACTCTGAATTACTGATGGCCAAGTCCAACACTAACTAGAAAAGGGTTGCGTACGGCACATCTCGTGCACGCACGTAGGTACAAAGGAACTTTTTCTACACAGGACTGTCCTTATTTATTGCCTGGCACTAAGGAATTAGACGCTCAGCACGGTGGCTGGCATTAAACAAATTCCCTTGGCTGAGCTGAGCCACGCAGTGGCACAGGGCATACGTGGGCCTGCATGCAAGTACCTCGTGGAGGTGCCAGGCCTTCTTTTTACCAAAACTGATTTGTTAGGCCCTAAAATTGCAGGGAAAAAAGGAGCCCTTCAAATGCGACAAATGGTTTGTTCATTTTCTGACGATTGGCACGTCACTGCGACACTCGGTGCAGATACGCGTGTGTACAGGAGATTCTACATTTTTCGTGGAAAAGGCTGCTTTACTTCTTGGAGTAAAAGGGAGAATCTACTCTACCTACGAACTGCAGCGTTTCCAAGGTTCCTCCACCATTTCGTCCGTGAATTTCTCGGTGTAGGAATGGCCGAGCGAGCCAGGATTGGCACCATTAGATTCGTATTTTCTCCTAGATTCAAAGTGTCCAAGGTGGCCCAAGTACAGTAACGTTAAGAGCAAGAGGAAAAGAAAAATCTCTCTGATCGGAGCAGTAGCAATGTTGGCGATGCCATGTTTTTTTTCCAGGCTGGTCGGCGATGCCCGATCAAGCTCCATTGAGGCATCAATGCAGCAATGACATCTTACTCCCAAGAAGGAAAAGGACAGCTTGAACCATTCAAGGTGTAGCAGAGGCAATATAGGCCGCCTCTTTGGCGCAGGAACTTTGGAACACCCTGTGTTTCATTTCACTTTCGTCTTATTCTTCCCTTAATAGACCCGGTCACTTTTTTTGTTGTTCCCTAACTCCTCTGAGATGGGTGGGTAGACCCTAACCCCTGTTTGGGACGCAAGCACCCCAAACCTGAGCACTGAAGAGTAAAAATTGCAATTAAATGCACCCGAGATTCCCAAATGTACTTTTCCTTTAGTGGTATTGACTTCATGACATGAGGGCACATGAAATGGACCAGAAGCAGGCAAGGGAGAAAGAGGAACCAGTGAAGTATCAACCAGTCAACGAAACAAAAGGAAGGGTGACTGGGCCCAAGGCCCACAAAAAGGCCTCTGCAGGAGCTAGGGCGCTCCCACTCTGTTCCCTAGCTTTTAATTATGGGCTTAGAGAGCACTTCGTTGTTGTTACCTAACGTCTCCTGGACCGGTGGGCAGTTTCTGACCCCGGTTTAGGAAAAAAGAACCCTCGACCTGAGGCAGTGGCACTGGGCAGTTGAAATTACAGTTTCAGGCTTATGAGGACTGTATTTGCAATCCAAGAATTCGTATCAGTCCATTGGCTCTCTTTTTGGAGCTTCACAGAACGTAGCAACCTCTCAATCCGGACACGGGGTTTCTGCATGCCTGCTCATGGCGCCGGAGGACCTGGGGAGTGAATCCCGGTGGAAAGGGTGGGCCAGGGGGTCAGGATTCTTCTGTAAAGATTTCAGTCAATTTCATCCATGTTTACCCCCTGAAAAAAGCCAAATTTCTCTCCTGTTTGGCATGCCCCCCCCTCCAGGTAGCTTCCTTTTAAGCACTCTAGCACCAAACGGGCAGCCCTCACCTGTGTACTCAACATTGTGTCCCAGTAGCACATCTATGTGTTCCACATCAAAATTCCACCTCAACACGTTTCAGTGCAGCGTAGGAGGTGCCGTCATGACCGACTCAATTACTTACGAGCAGGACTGTAGAGCCCATACACTGTAGAACCAAAATTTGTAGATGATGCATTTGACACATTGGACAGTGACCTGTCAACCAGACATGTTAAGCATCTGCCTTACACATTCTGGCATCAGCTGCCTTGACATGAAGTTCAGGAAACGCCTCTGACTCTGACAATAAGGTGTATTGTGCAATGTATTTGTTTTTCTGTCGATGACGAAACAAGCCACCTTTCATTGCTAAATGTCTGGTGGAGAAACTTGGTTGTTGCCCGAAGAATCTGCCAGCCATTGCATGAAGCACTGCAATGGCAGAAGAGTTGTCTACAGATTTTGGTCTACACCGACCCTGCAACCCCGTATGACCTGACCCATACCAAAGGATGGCTGCGTTTCTGCCCTCCGGGTCCAACGGTGCGGCCACCAATCTGGGACGCAAGAACCAATGTTCATTGTAGTATTTAGGACTATAGAGTCTGCCCCATTGGACCAATATCTGTAGACGACCCCTTTCCCATTGTACTCTTTCATGTGATGACAGATTCTTTGGACTACAACAGACTTTCTCTACCAGACATTTAGCAACCAGAGGTAGCTCAGTACCTCTTTGTCAGAGTCACAGATTCTGCTGTAACTTAATGGCGGGCAGCTGATCCCAGAATGCATAAGGCAGAGAGACTTAACACGTCTGGTCAACAAATCATCTGAGGGATAAACCATAGTCATTTGCACCGGTCTGTAAATAAAGCTAAAGCCACGATAGTCCAACAGTGTGTATATCAAGATTGTGCGACATCCGAAATTCATCGATACCGCGATATTCGATATACTATACAGTAGTATAGTATACGATGTCTGTCTGTCTGTCTGTATGTATGCCGGGCAAAGCCGGGTGCAGGTTCAGCTAATATTCAATATTTTGAAAATATTGCGATATCTATCGATACGATGCATCACACATTCTTAGGAAATTTTAGACTATTACGGAAATTACTGAGTTCATCTTATGTTTTTCCTTGATGTAAATGGCGAAGATGTAGTCAAATGTTTATGGAAAAGCAAATTCTTTGTGCTCCCTCTCACTTCCAATAAAGTTTTACTACGTAAGAGATTGACATCTTTGGTCTGGTCTAATCTGTATGTAATAGCGTGTGCTAGTTTTGAAAGGTGAAGTAAACATCTAAGTAATTCAGGAATATATCGCTCTAACAATTTGAGGCAGCTTACGTTTTAAACAAAGAAAACTTTGAAAAATCGCAGCTCCGTTGGTGCCAAAAGCTCCGAGCATCTAATAGTGAGATGCAGCCTTTTACAACCAAGTTATCATTTGACTTGTACATGTAACAGCAAAACTTAACTATCACATACTACATAAGAACTTCTGCTGGGACAAATATTTCAGCTGCTCATTTAGTAGCTCAATGTACTCTACCAAAAAAGCTTGCTTACAGTATGCGGAGGTTATTTGAATAAAAAGAAAGTACTAGCAGTACAATATGTTCAGGGTATTTCAAAAGACTAATTTTTTTTCGGCCGACAGTAGCAAAATCCATTGGTGAAATAATGACTCAACCTCCCCTATAGTTGCTGCACCTCCCTGGCATGATCCACACACCCAACACAAACATCCATGACATCAGCTATGTCCTTCAAATACCTCAAAACTTGCTGCAAATCTCAATGAAGTGAGGTACTTTTTGTAGACTATGACTAAAAATATTACTGGAATTCACCAGGTGTTCTTTCTCATTGACAGAACTCTAGATTTCTCAAAATACCCTGGGTACTTCGTAGCTGGCTACCATGATGAACACACAAGTGAAGATCACCAAGTCTTTCTGGTCAGATTCATCCATGACAGTTTGTTTGTTTCTTCTGGCGTGTCAAAAATGGCTTGTTTTCCTCGTCAGCTCGCAACCCTGACTAGGAACATTGGTTTGCGTGTGCTGACGGCAGTAATCTCTGCATACTGTGTATTTCATTTTATAAAAAAAAGTTTACTAAAGCTTTTTTTTTCTCGGAAGGGGCACATAAAACTTTAATTCAGTAGCCACCCCGGTACCCTCGAGATCGATGCTCAGCCCTTCAGAGAATGCGACTGAACAACAAGAACTTGAAGCGATGCACCAATGCACCAATAATTGCATCCAACCCCAAAAGCAGTTTGACTACAGCGCGTGTTTACACGTCAAGTTTCTTCAAAAAAGCATGTCTCGGGGGATTTTTAAGATTTTTTTATATATCCCTATATCCCCATATATAAGTTTATTATTCAGTCACTTACATAGAATATAGGAGGGAAATGATCCGCGAAGTGCTTCCGCCATTGTTGCAGCGTCTTACGAGGGCAAACTAAAGCATTCCCCCTCCCCCCACCGAGCAAAGGAGGATTTTTTTTATTACAATGGAGGCAAAAATGGATGTGTTGTTGCAATATAGGACGTAGCCAAGAAAGAAACCCACACCTCAAGGGCAAATGTACGTGTGGGATCGCATCTCCTGTGAGGCCCGCTGGATCCATTTCGACGAAGCTGGGTATGGTGGCAGGCAGGAGGCCCCTGGGGCTGTCAATAGAGGGATCAGATCCCGTCACACACACACACAAGCACGACAACAATGGGCGAGGCTTAAGAAACAGATTTATTCAGTTTAATCATGTGGTAAAAGTTGCTCTTTGCAAAGAGTGGTCTAGCAGACCAGCCCTCCAGTCCACTCCATCCATCACATCCCCTGACTAGACTGATTGCCATTGGACCGCCAATGTCCCGGAGGACAGCTGATCGTACCGGCTCCAGTGAGAAAGAGCGGACAAAAGCGCGTTTTCATTTCTTAACGTCCGATTGCTGTATAGCGCCCTCTGGCGGGTGAGGTAGAACCACCAACAATTTGCACTGATATCTGCAGTTCCCGGGGTATTGCACCCCACCCCACCCCCCTCCATGTTAGTAGCGACTACCAGCATCATCTTCTGACTGCCCGCACTCCTTCTGCAGGGTTATTCTTGGCTGACGGAAGCGTAAATTGCCTGATGCATTTTGTATGATGGAGAGAGGTCATCATCACCGATTCGGCCAAGTTTGGATAGAGCCTCCTTAATCTTGTTGCACTGAGGCAGTTTTCCTCGCCCAAAGAGGCTTCATCATTTGCTGACGATACTTTAACCGCCCACGAGGTCAGTCAGCCTTCGTAAGACGGTTGCTTTCGATAAAGTTTATGTGTCAAAATTGCACCTCCTTTTCCTCCCGCAGCAACAGTTCTGCCTTCTTCGTGAACCCGTGAAAAGGGGAAAAAGACCTTAATGGCTTCCATCATGCCAGTGGCAGCAGAAGCTGGGTGCACATTTGCATAGAGGGAGAAAGTGAGTGAGGCAAAGCAGCAGTTACGAGGCTATTGAGGGAGAGTTCGCCAAAATGATGATGCCTCCTCTGCACTTGTCAAGCTCTAACGACGCTTTCACCTTTTTTGTGCCGTATGGGGTTTAAGAGATGTTTTGGGCGCTTCAAGGACAGAAAATGTCTGGTTTAATCTGCAGCCAGCTGTTTCTAAGCTCTCCCCCCCTTCCTGTAGAGAGGAGATGCTCCGACATCATTGTTTTGTCACCTCCAGAACATGTTTTGGTGTGTCCCCCTTATATATCAACTGCCTGTAACTGCTGAGCATTGCAGGTCAATGCGTCCCCCCCTCCTGTAGGAAATGAGCACCAGGGCTGCTCAGGCCCACGAGGCCCAGATTGACCACATTTGTACTTTGACGCCACTCCTGCCTGTCTTTGTGTGCGAGCGGGGTGAGGGAAGGATGATGCGAGCTCGGGCCTCAGCTCAGAAGCACGGGCCCAAAAAGTCGTCCCTTTGACATTCCTACTTCACCTATTCCACTTTCTTCTCTCCTCCACCTCTTCCACTCTGTGCACAATTTACCGGAATTTAATAGGGGCGAATACTTTATTCGAGTATGCAGTGCCTTAAGCGGCTGCACCCAGCAAAGCGGGACATATTTTTTATGCCTCCCGCTGCCCAGCACTGACTGGTTGGGGGCCAGGGTGTTGACCTTACAGAGTTCACACCGGCGCACTAAAAAAGTATTTAGCAGTTATTTGCAATATACTGTTTTTACCTTAAACTCAAGCTCGAGAGGCTGGCAAAGTATGGGGAGGGTGATGGATCATTAAGGGCTGATTTTGACTGCGCAAATGTGCGTACGAAGCGGTCAGTTTCAAACACACCGTAGAGTGCAGGGTTGCCACTCGGCAAGGAATTTGGCGTCTGCCTGCAATGACTTTTCAAATGCGTAAGAAGCATCTTCTCTCTACATAAAGTACACAACGGATATGTGCAGCAAAGTCCGATGACCAAAGAGTTGCTTTTCCATCCTTTCTCCCTGGATGGGCTAGAGAGACTTTCCAAGTTTTTCTGTCCCAAAGTTCAACACCTCGGTTCAACTTTGCCTCGAATACATACATCATTTGGGCGTCCCCCCCCCCCTTCCCTTACGTATGCTGGCCCAGAAGTTTCTGGTCCACTCTATCAGGCAACTCGCCAAGGAGACGCCAAAAGATACGCGTTGCTTTCAGCTGCACCTTGAATCGACTTCTTAGAGCCGTCCGATGGAGTAGTATAATTCGAACTGCCGACTTTCTTGAGTGGCTGATGAAGGGCAACTTCTGGCGAAGCTTTAATTAATTTCTTTTCGAGCGCGTCTTATTTCGACGCCCCCTTTTCCCCTAGTTGAGATACGTAGAATGAGAAGGGGGAAAAAGCGCTACAAACAAGCCCATTTCGCTCCTACGTGACAGTGGCGACACGACGGCGGCGGCGTAGGCGGCGGCGAAGGCGGCGGCGCAGGCGGCGGCGAAGGCGGCGGCGCAGGCGGTGGCGAAGGCGGCGGCGCAGGCGGCGGCGAAGGCGTCATACGAGCTGTTGAGCAGAGCCGAGTTAACGCCATCTAATTTGACTGAAGCTCCTTGAGGGAAAAAGGATGAAGTTGAGAAAGACCCGACAAAGGAGCTGACATCTCCCCGCTGAAGGAGGAGGCAGGCCTACATTATGCAACAGACAGCGATACAGACAAATGGCAGCCACGGGGACACGAGGGACACCTTCGTCGCTCAGCAGGTCCAGGGCGGGCAGGGGGCTGAAATGCGGGGAAGGACTCGTTCTTCCATCATAGCAAAAGCAAAGCTCTGGGACGTTGGGAGGACAGACGACAAAAACACTCGTTTAAAATTTATGTCCGACAAGCAATATTTGGATTTGGCTCTGGGTTTTTTTCTTTTCTTTTCGAATACACTTCTAAACGCCCAATACAGTCTGGTGTGCGCACGATATAGTGAACACCTTAAACGTGTAAAACAATTTACTTCTGCTTAAATCACTCCTGATATAGTGAACTACCAAAAACTGCGATTCACTTTACAGGCGAATCTCGATGTAGAGGGGTTTTTTTCCTCAGCACAGAGGAGCATCGGTTACAGTGCCTCTTCTACCCACATATACTTATATAGGAACGTAAAGACATCACTCCTTACTAAATAAGATGCTCCGGATTTCAGCCAATTTGCATTTTTGCCGGGTGAGAAAGCAACTTTATTTCTGCAGACACCTTGACATCAAGCGCGACCAACCTAACTATTTCTCTCCATGACTTAGTATCATTCAATGTTGACTTAGATGCTCCGAGAGAATGGGTACTTTCTGAGCAAACAGCTGACCGCCAAAGAATTTAGCAGTGCAGATGACTGCGCTGACACTCCGGATGTGCCGACAATTCCAGCGGGTGTCGGTACAAGCACTGTCTTGACCTCATGCGTCACAGTAGAGTAGGAAACTGCGTCAGCCGCCTAAGCTACGTTAGGTGGCGATTCGTTAAATCGAGATTCGACTGCGGGGAACCTTGGGCCCGTTCCTGGCTGTCTCAGTACGATACACTCGAAGCCTCTCAGACAAAAGAAGAAACAAATCTCCAAAAATGTTCCAAATTCTCTCTTGTCAAAGTTGGAGCCTGGGGAGAGTTTGACCCTGAAAGAGAAAGTTGGCCTCATGGGCGACCTCTCCTCTTGCAGCGACTTTGAGCAGCTTCGTCATTTCGTGACGACTGCAGCAACTGATGAGGTTTGTGGGCAAGTTTTCAATTTTACAGTGACTTGACAAAGTCCTGGGAGTCTCACTGTAGTCAGAAGTCCATCTCTGACTCCCCGGGACATCCAAGTTGTCTCTCCTGCTTTAGTCAACGTCTCCATGCAATAATAAACTCTTCCCTGCTGACCAGAGGGATTTGTTCACCGTCGATTTCGGCTCTTGCAAAAGTCGACCTTGGTAAGAAGAGGATTGAATCTCGAAGTCGAATTTCGACCAATCCGCAAAAACGACTGTAGATTGACTTGTGAAGCCTTATATTCAATGAAGATAAACTCTGCTACGTCTTAAGTACGAGGTTAATACGTTGCTCACAATATAAGAGCACGAAACTCGTAAAACTTTTATCACTTCTTTCTTTTTTTCTTAACTTAAATTCGTTTTTTTTTTTTTAAAGAAGGGAATTTAGGTAAAACTCGACTTTTTCTGTCGGACTTGGGTCTGAACAAAAAAAGGCCACAAAGGCTGACATTGAACACTCGTGTGCGCAGTAGCGAAATGAGAAAAGGCTGAAATACTAACTCAACTCACTTTGAGAATAAAGACTGCACCTGCAGGGGAAGACGAACTAAGAATAGTTTCTTCCTTCTTCTGCCAGCTTTTCTTTGGCCCGACATCTGATTTATTTGACGCCCGAGAAAAACTAGTAATTTCGTCAAGAGGAGTCTCATGTATACAACACATTAGCGCAGCATACGAACTGAACGTATGCACAGGTCTGCATAGTGCGTCTCAATGCAGTGTATCGAATTGATGGCCTTTTCCAATGCTTGCGTAATTACTGAACGTCATGCCTTTGCTTAACCCTTTGCTGCACTCGATTAGATGACGTCAAATGCCATCCGCTCCATGGAGAGACTTCATTTATTTATTACAGGAAGAGCAAGCCTGATCAATAAAATGTCTCTTGCCGAAGTGAACGCCACACAGAAATGGAGGCAATTTCGTCCTGAGTCCTTCAAAGCAGGGATTAGGGTAGTCATAATCCCCCAAAGTCCACTCAATCACGGCGCCGCATGATCCTCCCGTCCGTGACTGCGCACTTGGTGCGTGCGTGCAGACGGGCGTGCGTGCGGGCGTGCACAGGCACTTACACAGACAATAAGAAATGGTGTGAGCTCCTTGGTATCCATCCATACGTTCTCTTCCGATTGCCTCACCTCTCACACGGGCAACAGCGTTTCCCACGAGTTCTCGTTGCCCTCGATGCAAGTCTTGCTGGCCTCCACAGTGGAGGTCGTGTCTGACCCCACTCTTCTCTCTCTGCTCACACTCATCTATGTGTGTCTGCCATAATGTACAGCAGATAATGTACGGAGAAGCTCAACTTATACTGGATGCTGCTTGCCTTGAGTGAAGCGTGCGCCCAAATGACAGCCTGATCGATTTTTTGGGCCGCCCAAAAATATACAGCTTGAGTCACTTAAAGAGTAACAGCTTTCTTTTATGATCACAGCTCAGTGAGTTTTACTTACATCGACTCAGTGCACAGAAGGACATCGAAAAGGTAGTAGAAGCTGGAGTGAAGAGGGCAATTCCTGCTTCCTACGTGAAGTCGTCTGCATCTACGCTGTGCAGTCAAAAGTGATTATGGCAGTGGAAAAATGTGGGCACAATGAAAAAAAATATTATTTATACTGTCAAGAACTTAATGTTGGTGTCTCACTCAGATGGCTTTGACTGAGGCGCCAGAAAATGGAGAAATTTCGTCTCACACTGCACTGCGTGGTTTTTTTAATCTGACGCTGACACCAAGTTCAGAGAGCTTCTTAAAACTTCCCTGCATGTGTACACATCAAAAACAGCCAAAAAATAAACAGACGAAAGAAGCATCCACGACTGGCGCAAGAACAGTTCAAACCCCAGCATGACATTGTCTTTGGCATGTATTTGGAGGAGCAAGCCTTTGGGATCCTTCCCATATAATTTCAGACATCCCCTGGAGAATTTCTGTAATATTGTACTGTATATACTTTCCCTTCCTGGGTCCCTCCACCTCCCAATTTCCTCTGCGAGGTCAATCGGGCTCTAAATTAAACGCACACTGCAGAGTTAACTAACTCGAGGCTGTACGAGCGTATACGCAGCGATGCCGCGTGTGAGCTGATCAAACAGGAGAAAAATGACTTGTGAGCTCGTAGCTTTCCTGACTTTCCATTATGCGGTCTCTGCCTTTGCTTGCTTTGCTCATTCATTCTACGGGTTCGAAAACTGGGGGGGGGGGGGATTTTGGTGGTGCATAGGGATGTCACGGACAGAGGGAAAGACTTCCTGTTCCCCTGAGACGTATCCGGTCTAAAAAAAAAAACCACCCGCACACATTTCGGTAGAGAAAGTCTGGGAACTCCTGGTTTATTCACTCATCGTGGACGTCATGTGCGGACGTTGGGTGACCCTGGGTTGCCGCTGCTCCCACCGCGGTGCCTGCCTCACTTAGTGCCAAGGGTTGAGCCCAGTCCCTGCGCTGGACCCTGGAGAAGCGGATTCTCTTCCCGCCGCACTGTCATAAGTCAGAACTGCCGGCAGTCCACGGCAGAAGTGATCGCATGCGTTCAACTGCACCAGGATCAAGGAGGGGGACGCAGAGACTTCGTGGTGGCGGGCAAAGAGGCCGTGATCCACACTCTGGCACCATCGTCAGAGAGAGAAAAGCCCACCCCCAGTCTGGGTCCGGGCTCGAAATGTTCGGGCCGGCTGGAAACAAAAAAATCTCTGCCCATGCCTACCTCAAAGCCAGACAGGCCCACGGCCGGACGTGAGAGGTTTTTATTAGACAGTGACAAACGGAGGAGAAATGTAGTTGCAAGCACAACTCTTAGATCTGTAGGCACTGATGTTGCTTCTAGATTCTCACGTCTCAGCCTTTTGTGCCACGTCAAAAACGTTTGCCCCACGTTTGGTGCGCGCACAACGCAGCAGCCATTTATAATTAGGATGACAAAGTTGCACATATGGGTTCGTTCGGCCCATTCTTTTTACTGCGCCCCTTTTTTCTCTTCGTCTTTTCTCATACTAAATCGACCTCCTCCCCCCCCCCGACCCATTACGCGCCCAGAATTCCCCAAAATGTGTGTGTGTCCAAGAAAAGGACCCCATTGTGCGTCCCGCCCACTTGAGGAGGAGGAATTGGATTTGGGAGAGCAAATGTCGCCCTCGTTATTTCGGCCACTCTTGCTTTCTCTGTAATAAAGGGTTCTATTCAGACAGGAGCAAGAAATAGGGAGGAAAAAAAAACATCAAGAAAAGCAATCCTTCCCCCCCCTCTCCTCGCCAAAACAATATGATGGGATAATTTCAGGGATTCACTGTAAAACAAAAAAGTAGTCCTCAAGTGATCCTTCATATTAATAAAACGACGCACTCTGCACAGGCAATTTTTTGGGCCTGCGCAGAGTGCAAGAGGGTATTTGTAAGCTTGAAAGGTTTTTTATCTTCTGGCTCCCACAATAGCAGCAGCCACAGGTCTGCCAGCGCGTTACTTTTCCAACGGCTTTTAAGTACGAGCTGTCTGCATTCTCCTGTGGTTTTTTCACTTGAAAGAGATCCTTACGATGCTCATCACGAAGTGAAATATGAATCCCGCAGACGCTCTGAGGAGGGAAAAAAGAAGAGGCGATTACAAGTGCACCTTAAGTATTTGTGGAGGCTTTTAGGGCTCTCCCATCGTGACTTTTTTATTTTTCAGGGATGAAAATGCTCCACGCACAAGCAGAGATCAAAAGAAGAGAGATAAAGTCTTGTATGTAGGGAGAAATGACATGATGATTGTGTCATTGTCGTCTCTTGTGCGTTTGCATTGTGTGAATGACTCAAAGGAGGTCTCGACTCCGGCAACGACAAGTAAAAAAAAAGGCACTGCTATACAGTAAACATTTCAAGACAGATACATGTCTACAGGACAGAAAGCGCTGTTTTTTCGCTAAAAATAGGACCTTTTATCGGCTGGACAGCTCATATACGGCATAAATAGTACACACACACACACAAAGAGAGAGGGAGTAAATTAAGTCAGTTGGTGGATTCAGACGTTTCCCAGGGCTCTCCTAATTATTGTAGCGTTTTTCTTCTTTCTTCGGTCATTTTTCTTTCTTGCTTTGTGTACGTACACAGTGCACTGCATGCTGAGCGTTCTGTATGTACACTCAACATACTAGATATACTGCAGGGAAGAAGAGTGAGGTTCATTTCCATACGTAAAAGTAACTGGGACTGGGGAGCAGTGAAACAAGTATACTACACATGCAATTATACAGCGCCGATTGTGGAGCTGCACAATTCTCTCCCACCTTGACAAAGAAGCAATTGCACAATGCATAACGTGCAAACAACAACACTGAATGAGCCCCGTCACTGTGTTTACTCGACCTGAACGCAACAGAAAATGTGTCTTCTGCAAAAAAAATATAGGACAGATCCTTCCCTAATAAAACATTTGCGATCATTGGAGGCCCTCGACGATCACATAATCTCCGTAAGTGGTGGACCAGACAGAAATAGGCACAAGTTCAGGCTAGACCACTCTGGGTACACACATACACACACACGCGCACCCACACACATACCCATCGGTCTTTTGATCATGGCTAGTGAAGGGATCTGGGCTCTGTAATAAGCGCGTGATGCATACACACTAACAAACACACAAGCTTTGGAAGACACACACACACGCGCGCGCGCGCAAACTCTGTTCTACCTACACACTCACGAGCTCTGTCCTAGACACGGACACACACACACACACACATGTTTGCTCCTCAGAAATAGCAGCAAATGGTCTTTTCGCTTGATCATCGTGTGTGGATCTTGGGCAAATATGAAAAAGAAATGGTAGTCAGGCCTTGTCGCCTGCACTCTGCTTGGCCGCTGCACTGCGCTACATCCACGTGACGCGTACGAAATGACTGAAATGAAAACTGAGGCTGCTCTATGATGCCTCCATCTCAGGCGCCACGTACGCAGTAGGGCTATGCTTCGGGTGGGACTGTGGGGGGTTCAACTGAGCTGGGCTCAACGGTTCCAGGGAGATCGGGAGCAGTTCGTAATACGCTCCGGTACGCATCGGAGCACAAAAGACCTCGCTCATACAATATTCGGATATGTAAAAATACCGGTTAAAGGAAACAAATTCACCAAAGTCCCAATTATTTATGTAGCAATTTACCGCGGATACAGCAAACTTTTTATGGTGAACAAGTTTTTCCTGCCTTTTTCTTCCTATTTTGTGCCCTCGTATACGTAAATTCGAGACGTGACTGCCGCTAGTACGTAGAACCAGACAAAAGAAAGTCTGACTTACTGCGTCATGTGAGTCTTGTCACTGGCCCCGACAGCTGAGAGAGTCGACTCTTCAAAGATATAAGACGAGGTATTCAAAACAGAATTAAGCCGTATTCTTAACCATCTGCACGCTTCAAGCACCACACAAAGGTGCTAGTAATGGACTAAACACTGTTTGTGGTTCAACGCTTACTCTAAGTCAAGCAAGTTATTCTGCACGGTTCTCCGCGCTCCACCTCAAAGACCATCGCGTTGGCCACCGATCAAGTCCGGGAGCTTAGGGAACATCTTTACCCAGCAAGAGCACTTTGTACTGGTAAACATTCTTGCAGACTTTGGCCAGCAGTAGGCCTGATAGGCCTCGTGCACTTAAAAGGAGGCCTCCAGTGCAGTAGGCATATTTTTAGTGGGTTTCCTCGTACTATTTGCCTTATTCTGTAAGGGGAGACGGCCAGACCGAGACACTCGTAGAGCTATTTACGACACTGAGTCCTCCTTTTGACAGCAGAGTCCGAATCTGACTTCGAAGTCCGATGCAGTCTCGTCCGGACAATCCCTGGAGATGCTGGGTTATATTAAAGCCCAGCTAATCCTCTCCGACAAAAATAAGGTAGAAAAGGCCCCTATGACTGCACAAAAGCCAAGGCAGAGCACACTCACACAAGCGTACCTGCTATGTTAATAATTTATTGTGGTCCCTTTTAGAAAACCTCGGAAATAGCTGTTTTCAACGGTCCCAAGGTGTTCTCTATCAGCGAGGTCCTCTGTCGTTTGAAGGGCGCAGCTGACGGGTTGTTTGCACGCAAGCATGCTTATTAGAATTAAAATTGTACATTATAAAGTACAAATGAGAGTATTTAGCGAGTAATTCTTGAAAGCCGAGACAGCTAATTTGCTCGAACTCGGCGAATGCTCGGCTGCAGTCCCAGAACCCGGGACATTTTACACAAGGACCAACAAATAATATGAAGCGGTTGATGATGAGTGTTGTCCCTGGCGGTGCCATTACTGAATTGTTGCCATTTGTCGGATGAGTGCAATTTTCGTCGGGTTTTTATTCCCTCCCGACGAACCATTACGAAATTATGCGATGGGGGTGGTATTTTTTTTATTTTTGTTCGTGACACCAACAGGACGGTTTGTGGACTCTTCTCTTATTATGGACACACATTTATAAAGCTGAGGCACGTTTAATTGTCGACACTGATACGTACAGGGGTTTCATAAAATAGTGTCTTGAACTTGGACATCTTGAACTATCATTGCACACTGCGATGGCGAATTAGTCTGGGAGGGTCTTTTCTCAACAGCAAATATATGTTCTTTCTACGAAATGTGGGGCCTGTTTGGATGGACAGACAGACAGACAGACTGACAAGCAGATGCCCATGCAAATTTTCTGCAGCAGCAATTGCAAATTCAGCTGATGACGGCCTGTTGCATGATGCTGCCTGCCACAAATGAAAAAAAAAAAGAGAGAGTAGGATTGTGTTTGCGGAATGGCCACATTTGGTATGAAAGGGAGCACTGATAAAATCTTACACGTCACGGAATTGCTCGGCTATCGATTGAGCCAAAGACTGTCAGAATCTGTTCGGTGACAAGTGAGATACGTAGCTTTTCCACCGGACAGAACTTAATGCAAACCCTGTAGGTGTAAACAGTCCACTTTTTACACAAAAGCACCGCTTTTGCACAGGCATTCCGTGTCCCGCCATTTAGTGGGAGGGTGGTGTCTGTCACGAACCTTTCACATGCACTATTGCATTCAAGTCCAGCCAAATGTCAGGGAGAGAGACATAGAAACAATTTACACACACAGTGCAAAAGAATGCAGCAAACAAGTGGGAGAGCCACGATGCCTTAAAGTCAAATTTATGCTGTGCACAGGTACAAGAAGCACTGGGATCCTGGGTGTGAAACTGCACAAGACTCCGTGATATCATAAGTGCTTTTTTTAGTCGTGTCAGCAGGACTTAAATGAGACTGACAAGAAAAGAGAGAGAGATGTGGAACACAAATAGACGTCGCACCTGCCAGAAGAGAGAGTCATTCTTCTTCATAACTGTGACCATAAAGACAGCTCTTCAATAAATGCACTGCGTGTGAAATTGTACAGCATTTTGCTTTCTTTGTCTGTGCAAGAAGTATCCATAAATCGACCTGATCGCCTCATAACGCAGAGGGATATGACACACTTGGCTAGCAAATTGGTCCCACATTTTGTGTTCTCAATTGAATGTCTTGAGTGCCAGAAAGCGTCCTTTTTTTTCCTCTCGAAATGGCCATCAAGGCTTGAAACAACAATGACCTAAACCGTGAAGAACATCTGCTCTTTACTGTAAATTGCCTGAGGCGCCAAATCGTGCTTAACTCGGACGTTACTTTTGCTTTGCATGGTTTTTGTTGCGCTGTGCTTTGTATCTCCCTCCCCAAGCAGTGAGGACGATCTGAAGGGTCATCACGGCAGACAAATGGTTGGCAGAAGCCATGCAAATGGTCAGCGCGGACTCCGCAGTACTTAGCAGTAAATAATGTTTCTTCTCTGTCTCTCACGCACACATGCACACACTTGCACGCACGCTCATCCTTGAAGACGTTCCAGGGAATGGTTCCCAACGCGCCTAACGAACCGTGGAACCAATCATGACAAAGGGACAAACTTCAGCTTCACCTTAATTCCGATAGGTAGCAGCGCCTCTAAACGAAATCTTCAGCGCTGACTCAACGGAAGTGCCCATCATGTACTCTCTCTCTGTCTCTCTCTTTCTGCTTCGTTGTGTTCGCGCGTCCTTGTGTGTTCTCTTTTCATATATCAGTGACAGCCACTGAAGGCACCTTGGTGTGCACGAACTCAGCTGTCCTTGGTCCACGTCCGCGATGGCAGCTCTTGCTGTTCCCACTAATATCTATCTTCGCATATTAGGAGCTCTTGCTCGCGGGTGATAATGATCTGCATTGGCCTCAACTGAGACGTGGTACCAATCAGCGTAATGGATGGCGCAGCTCTTGAGTTTGCCACGACAAAGCAGCATAACGTGCACGTCCTTGTTGCTCCTGCACAGGACGGACTGAAGTCAGGATACCCCGGCCAAATGCTCGCTTTTTTGTGGGTGCACAGAAGCTGATGGTCTCCAGCAAGACGAAGTTGAGTATGACAGTCAAGTCCGGTACGCCAGTGACCGAAGAAAACTCTTCATAACTATATTTTTACATATGTAACTGCAGTTAGAGCAAAAAGCGGGAGGACAATAGTGAGTGTACTCCTGTCAAAACGGGTACGGGCTTGTGCAAGGTCAAGTTGCCGCAAGTTCGTACAGCTCAGAACAAGTTACTCCTTCCATTGTAGTTTACACTATATGTGCACAAGTACCAGGAATGTGGAAAGACAAGTTCCAATAGTTTATTGAATGGCCAAAAGTGACAACCAAGTCGCTGCAAAAGTTTGCGGGAATTTGGGCCCAGTCCTCAATGCAGTGCTGCTCCATTTCATCCAAGGCTCCTGTGCTCGGTCCTGCATCGTCAGTTCGCCCTAAAGGTTCTCAATGGGATGAAGGTCCGGATTCACGGCAGACCGGTCAGAACTTCAATCCAATTCTCCTCCAGCCCATGTCGGACAAGGTGGTTGGTGTGCCTCGAATTCCCTGAAATATGACACGAACACCGCGTCTTCCTCCGACTGCTGCAAGTTGTCTGCTGCCCGGATGTTGCCACAGGCGTCCTTCTTCATCTTGTGCTCCACGTGCACGAGTCTTCCGGGTCCAGCAACGCTGAAGCAGCCCCAACACATGTCCGACAACGGAAGCTTTGTTCTTGGGGACAAATGGCTCCGGCTTTCGTCGCCAACTGTGTTGGGTGTCATTGTGGCCAAAAAGTTCTGCTCATTGTCATCTTCGTCTCCCCGGATCACGAGTCAGTCTCCTACAAAGAGTCCGGCTTGTCCATACACATCTTGGCACAGTCAAGTCCTTTGCACACATCAGTGCGGCTTGAATGAGTGGAGTCCAGCGAAATGCAGTGCGTCGAGACCTCCATCCGTCGGCAAAAATTTTGCATTGTTTGACCATGTTAGAGGCGTTTTCGTGCTGTTTTCCGCATGGGTGGATGCTCACTTTTGTATAAATGCGTCCTCGCCTTCACCGTCGTCTTCCCCCTCCTCGCGTCCTTGTCCTCCTGGCCTTCATCATCGCCCCGTCCGTGTCACCATCCTGTCGTCATCACCGTGTCCTCGTCATTGCCACGTCATTACCGTGCCATGAGGTATGCGAAGATGTCAACTGAGATTTCAAGACCAGCAGGAATGAGATAATGAAGAGGGCAGCGGGTCTGGGAGAATTCGGAGGAGGAAGTGTAGCACATGTTGGGATGACTTTGTACCAAAGTACTGAAGAAGCAATGTAGTCCAGGCCGCACCCATGCAATCCAAGATCCCAGTCAGGATCTCAGCCATCCGCTCTTTTAGTGCAAAAATCCTGAACGACCCCCACAGCTGCATTGCTGACATAGCATGAGAGGTGTGCATGCCTTTCTTCACATGATGAGAAGTGTGTGAGGGGAGGGGGGTTATGCTGCTTCAAGATTAAGCGCCCCGACGCCGTGCCTACCCCACCCAGGATTATTTCAAGGCCAAGAGGGAGATCTTGGGGGGCGCCTCATGGCCAAAGACCAATGGCCAAGCTACAGGCCAGATGTGATGCTTAGTTTTGGCACTCCCTCTAGAACAGACTGGAGTCAGATGATCACGTGGGGAGGAAGCTGCTGAGGGAGTGGCAGCCGTGCTGGACAGATGATGAAGTTGTCAGGCTGCGAGGACTCTTCCACTCCAGGCTTGAAAGGATGGTCAGCAGTGAGGCCCGCTGCATCAGTGGTCCTTGCCATGCAAGTTGACAACAGTGTAAAAGCAAAAACGTCACTGAGGCTCTCCATCTCTGGCCATACCTCGGTGATGGAGTCTCCTTAACTCGGCCTGAGAGTCACATTGTTCGAGTCATTTTCTTCCTTGAACGCTTTGACTCTCGGGCCGAGTTGAGGAGACTCCATCACCAAGGTGTGGACAGAGATTGAGAGACTCGGTCACATTTTTGCTGTTACACCCTTTATGTCTTTCAGGCTGACGACATTTTCCATCTTGAATGCGTGTCACTGTGCGTGGCAAAATCTTCAGTTGATTTCTTTTTTCCTCTCCTTCACGACCCACAGAGTATTTTTCTGAAAAATTTCTGTAATTGTCTTGCTTATGAAGTGCTTCATTGCTGTATCAAATCATTGTTGTATGCTTTTCTCTGTCACGGACGGAGTCTGGTTCATATGGCATGCGTACCCTTCCTTTGCAACTTTTTACACTAGAAAACTGCGGAATATTTTCCCGGGTCATAATTTAGACAGCTTCTTGTGTCCAACTGCTTAAAGTCTGAGTGCAAGAGGTAAAGTTTTATGTCAGGCGTAGATATCACATGAGAAATTGATGATGAGAAAAGTGCGGTACAATTTGCCAGAAAATTGTGGTTTCTTGCAAAATTCTTCAATATAAAAGTTGATGGGTTGAGTTGCTGCTCCGTCATTGGCGTGGGTGCCGGTTAGGTTCTACTCCATCTTTCTAATCATTAATTTCTTACGTGATATCCATGCCAGACATGAAAAGTCTATTTTCGAACATTCCCCTACCCATTCAACTCAAATTTTAAACAGTTGGTCACAAGGAACTATCGGTAAGAAGCCAAAAACTTGTCAGCGTAACCCTCAGACATACTGTATACGTAATGGACGTGGTAAAGTGACAGTTGTACGTCAGTTGTGAGTGAACAGGGACCCCAAGGTTGCTAAGAATGGGCTCAGTACTTGGCATCAGAAAGTCAGGACCTATTGACAATTATCATGAACGCATTTAGTAAATTGATACGTGATCCACAATGCCTTTCCAAGTTGGGCTTGACCAAGCCTTCGCCGACCTCAAAAATATGCCCTTCAGTGTTGTATGTGACTCAGCCTTGAGTGGGATCAGGACTAACTCGAGTCAAATCCGTGATCAGGGACTCCGTATTCTTCAGCCAGGCAATGCGACCCTGGCGACCCGAAACGGAGATGAATTTCGTGTCTGTCACCAGGAAAATAGCGACTCCGTCAAAATGGTTGTGACTACTTGTGTCGAATATGAATATGCATTAAAAGAAGCGAGCCTGAGCATTTCCAAAGGGGCAACTCCTGACACCTTGGCGAAGCATAATTTTTTCCCCAAAAAGCTTTTAAATCTCTTCACTACCGCACTGTTTGCCTAAGAGATTGTTTCAAAGAACAGCAGACTTTTGAGTGTGGCAAGGTGGGGGAGAGAGAGAGAATTTTAAGTTGTTTGGCCTCCTCCAAGTAGAGAGCAACTGATCCCAGACTTCTCTCTAGATGGTTCGAACCATTCGTTGAGTTCCTCTGACAAAGCAGCCGTCCAAGGTCTTCCTCATTGACCTCCGGATGGAATTTAGACAGGAGAGAGAAAATTTATCCTGCCCCCGCTCTTTTCCGTGGAATAAAAAAAAAAGACACGGCCTCAGGCGATCCATCAGGGCTCGTAATTGCACTGAATCAGAGCCAGCAGAGCGATTTCTCCTCCGGCTGAAAATGTCACCTTGATCAAAGAGGCCCGTATGAGCCAAGATCCCTGAATGGCAGTCGCGGAGGAGGCGAAGAATACCCTCATCTTTCGGGAGAGTTCGTTGGAGCCCCTATTCTAGATCCACTAATGGCTCGGATTTTTTTTTGTTTTTTAGCAGACAAAAAAAAGGGAGTGTTTTTTCTCCTTCTCACTCTGGACCAGAGCACTAAAATGCAGTTCTTGGCACCGCCAAGTGCGTAATACCTACGTAGTCTTGGCATGGCCCTCTTGCCATGGACGCACATACGTCCGAGGTGCAGCTTGACCAGCGCCAGAGCCAGACTTTGCGCATCCTTCTCGGAGAATAAAAGTATGAACAGCCAATATGAGGACCACAGCTGTTTTTTCTCTCATCCCCAGGGACCTCGAGAGGAGGAATTGAATTTGGGAAGAGAAGAGAAATGGCTGCATCTAAATTCTGCTCGAAAAAACACACCTGGAGAGGATTTTTACTCCAACGAGGACATTCCTTTCAGCTATTTTTCCTTCCTCTTTCGATTCCCAAATTCCATTGAGCCCGCGCTCATTTTTGTTCTTGGTGGGCCTACCCCAGCCAGGCCCACCCACCCCGGGGCCCGCCCACGCCGCTCTGCGAGGACGTAAATTGGCCAAAGTTGACGCAATCTCAAGAGGAAGGAGCAGCAGACCGTGAAAATGTGGAAAGAAAAGAGGATTCTAAAGATAGAAGAAAAAGAGACTCTCAAGATAATGTTGTCGTCTTTGCGTGTGTCTTCGTCGACAGAGAGAGAGAGAGAGCGAGAGAGTTTCTACGCACACTCAGAGGTCAAAGTTGTATGAGTCTTTGCCCCTCTAATACCCTTCTTCATCATGTGGTCACAGAGGCTTGGGGAGGGGGGGAGGAGAAGAGGCTTTCCAACCCCACCACCCCTGGAAGACGTGGCTACCCCAGCTCTTTCTTACTTGACTCATTCGTCCAGCTGAGTTGTTGATGTTAACAGTTCTACGAATGAAAGTGAACTCTGCACTGCTGTGCGCGCACTGGACAGGCTACAGGGGGCCTCTCGAGTGGGTGCCTGGCAATTGGCGACGTCACACTTTGCCGTGGGCGTTTTCAGCCATTGCACTTTTTGCCATGACCATTTTCGCCATTGCCAGGGTCCATTTTTGCTATTGGAAAGCATTGCCACTGCTGCTTTTCGCCATGACTGCCTTCAATAATTTTTGCACGCAGTTGTGGAGCAGTGAAACCAATCAGGAATAGAAATGGAACCATTTGGCCATCAGACTTGGACGTATTTGCTGACTTCAACGGGGGCAACAAAGCTTTCAGGCAGTGCAGTGCGCACTTTTTCCAAAGTCTGAGGTCTGACAAATGTGACTGACTTCGATCACCTGAGAAGACCAAGACTGTTGGGCTGACGGCGCCAGATTGGGGAAAAGTTTACTTAACACAGAAATGAAGATTTCCTTCTATTAAAGAAAAGGCTGCTCAGTTCGACCGTCTCCACTGGGTCTTGGAGGTGCAGGCGCGGCATCTCGCTGCACTGATCGATCATGACAGCCAAGCGCGCACGAGGCACCAACAAACGAACAAAATATTATTCTTTCCTCCACATCTTCAGTAAGTTGGAGTTGCGTACTGAATGGGACTTGGGACTGTCGTAGATGTGAGTGCACACGCGCGCTCTCCTCCCCGAGCATCCTCTAGAATATTTCAATTTCGAATTTCGACTTCAACTGGCCCTGTAACGATAAAAACGACGCCTCCGCCCGCGTCGGCGGCAACGTCTACGCGCTGTCTGCAGTCGCGGCCAAAAGCAGCAGTGGCGATGCTTTGCAATGGCAAAAATGGCCCCGACCGTGGCGAAAATGGTCATGGCAAGAAAGTGCAATGGCGAAAAACGCCCGCGTGACATGGCGAAATGTCGTTGACTGGGCCTGGACGCCAACCAGGCCTCCCCGCCGAAGGCCTCGGCCGACACCGACGAGTTCGTCGGTAACTGATACAGATTTTGAGGGAGGGATGGAGAAATTGGGTCATCACCGGCAGCCCCCCAAAAAGTTAGCGCGAGCTTTATTTCATTAAGGCGGACACTAAAAGTGGCCAAATGAAGCTCTTATCTCTCCGGCGATGTTTCCTCCTTTGTCTCTTTCCCGTGTATCTATTAAAAGCTTTCTCTCAAGAGGATCTCATTTCAAGACC
>JAAUXU010177495.1_pt1 | contig 38063 bp, 31 predicted proteins | sample 7278151 | NCBI WGS metagenome assembly JAAUXU01 (sample SAMN14350113, study PRJNA611818) | marine sediment metagenome | isolation source: surface marine sediment (1.8m) | place: French Polynesia: Moorea | collected 2018-08 | reverse complement strand
CCCCCCCCCCCCCCCCCCCCCCCCCCCCCCCCCCCCCCCCCCCCCCCCCCCCCCCCCCCCCCCCCCCCCCCCCCCCCCCCCCCCCCCCCCCCCCCCCCCCGGGGCTGCATCCGCTGGCAGTGGGAGCTTCTGGAAGGTGCCCTGTTATCGGTCATCAGGTCGGAAGATCCAGGGTGATCAGCTCCACTTTGGCACTGACCATTTCCATGCCAGAGCATCAAAAAGGACAGTGCCAAGTTGAAAAGCCCTGCGATCCCTAGAGCGCGCAGGGACTTGGACTGATTTCTCACCTTTGATCATGGTTTTTGCTCCCACCCGAAGGGAGCATCCCGCGGGACACCACAAGGGTTCTGTCTGGTCCCGAGGCATCGCGTCATCTTTCTTCGAGTGGGTCAATGAACGATTGCACGTCGAAATTTGACTTTAAAACATTTCAATTTGCTTATGAAGGCAATCTCCCCAACGGAATCAAGATGTACGGGCTTCCCTCCCTCCCCCCTCACTACACAGTGCAGACCGAAGACCCCCACCGCCCACCCCCGCAACGTCGGGATCGCACGAAGGGGACATCTTCATATCTCACTGCTCATAATTTATAGTTCAGTGCTGTAGTAACCGGAACAAAGTAAAGTACCTCGGCTGGCACTTGATAATATTATAACATTTCCAAGCACAGTCTGGAGACCGCCTTTCTCGAGAGGGTTCCGGTGCACGTCAGCTCTTCAGAGATTACGACTATTCAGTTTGCACTTCCCCGTCCGCATCCACTCCAGCAAAGACTGCAATCAGTTGCGTTTCAGTATCTGTGCAACATCTTGATGTTTCACGTATTTTCAGTCTTTCCGACCCACAACGCTAGACAATCGTTCCACAAATGCTCTGCAGATTGATCTTCTTCGAGGCATAGCGGACAAGTGGGCAAGATGGGCTGCGAATAGGCCGTGTCGCGCAACGGCTTGGATCACTGCACCGACTTTGCTTTTGGGGAGCTTGATCAGACTCCGGAGATTCCCTCAAAGTCATGTTGCTGGTGTGTTTGAGACCTTCCATGTCCGCAGATCTCCTGCTCGACGCATCAATCTGCGGTTGCGCCGCATATGAAGGTTCAATCAAAGTAGCGACCCTCAAGCGTTGATTTATACTGCGGTTAGTGTCGCGCAAAAATGAGCGACCCCTTCGCTGCAGTGCAAAATAGAACGTTTTGCTGCAATTTTTCGTTTCAATCGCCGACGCTGCAATAGATGCACAATTTTGTTCAGAAGTCAGGAAAACGACTTAAGCTATTGAGACCTCAAGCTTTCCAACGCTGTAAAGGGAGCCTGCATAGGCTACAGCATCAAGAAAGTTACGATAGTGTCACTTCTGCGCAGAAGTGAAGGCCCCTCAGTCCTGCAGTGGAAATTCCAGAGTATGCAGTATTTTTTTATGCGTTTAAATCTCAGGCGCTACATTTAACAGACAATTCCACCCAAAGCGAAGAAAATAACCTAAATTTCTGAGGCCTCAAGCTTTCCAACGGCGTGAAAAGTGTCCTCGTAGCTGCAATTTTAAGAATTCATCTTTTATGCTTTTCATTTTAGTCAGCATACACCACATACGTACATCCATGTAAGAAGAACGTTTTTAAAGACTTTTAAAGATAAAATATTGCTTCGAACCCTTGATTTGATTTCCGATAATCTGCTGGGTGGGGCGATCACTTTTCCGCGGTACCGTATATAAAGTATGTATGTATTGGACTGGGTCGAAAAGGGTCAATTTTGAAATTGATGGGAGTGCACTAGTGGGTAACTTACCTCAGACCCCGTGAGGAAATGTACTCATGAAATACTGCGCAGTAAGAAAAAAGTTGCTCCACAAGTGTTTAAGTTTTGCTGCACGGTTGGCAGCAATTGCACCATGAAGCGGACACAAATTGGACACATTCTGTATTCTTATAACTGCACTATAGAGTTCCCATATGCATCCACCGCATTGCAGAACCCAGTGAGATGAATATGTATGAAACTTTAAAAAGACTATGTGAGAAAGCTAAAACATTCATTTTCATTTGGCTACAAAATGTTAACTTGACGTGCAGTCATATAACTTCATCAGAAACTATCAGATCCCATTTAAAAAAAAAGTCTCACTACGCGTTTTGCGACTGCGCCTAGAATTATGAAAGTTTAAAGGCTAAAACCATTTTTCCCTTTTCACTTCACCACGTTGTCTTCATGTGACATGTCAGTAGTAGCAAATATTGCATGTTCACGTGGAATCCACACTTTCCACGTAGCTAAATTATTGATATAAGTACGTACAATTATACATGCGTCCATTATAAGGATACAAATACCGGTATGCAGTGACATCGAAAGAATGCTTTGCCTTGGTCCTTCTAAGGACTCTTCAAACGACGTTCCGCGCATGCCTCTGCACGTTAGACCCTGGGAATGGAATACCATAGATCAAAGAGCGAGCAAGAGAGTAAAGCTCGACCCGACAAACATCCCATCCTGACCGAGAGTCATCTCGCAGACCAGGTACAATGAGATGTCGTGACTGTACTGAGTCCCGTGTGGTCAGGGCAGACGAGAACGTGCGAGTGTCTGAGTGAGAGTGAATAGAACGATCTTCATAAAACACTTCTTCTCCCTCCCCTCCTCCAGAGTCTCTCTTCATCTCTGTGCCCTCCAATCTTAGGAGTGGCCTCGCAGCCTCTTCACAGCCTCGTCGCCAGTGCGCACGTGAATGAAATGTGACAAAAATCGTCCCAACTCTGTCATTATGCATGCAAAAGACTCGCTTGTTCCCTCGGATAGGTATTCGTCGTGACAGAGCTTTTTGCGGTACAAACTGTGGCCGAGACTTTATTACTAGGCGCTTTTTTCCTCCAATGAAAAGTTCTGTCTCACGTAGAGAGGAATTTCCATTAATTTTCCAAGGTCTTCGCGACTGGAAAGTTGGTTCAATTTAGTGGCTTTGGGGGGAGGAGGATGTGTGCTTTTATATGTATGGACGTGCAAGACTTGTCTTTCCAATAGGGGGATCTGATTTCACACCTCTGCTGCTGCTCCGGGTCTATAGAGCACCTTAGTCTTTGTTGACTGACGGAGTCTGGCACGACACGTGAGGAAAAAGGAGGACACATGGCCAAAACTAGAAAACTTTTCTTGCTGTTTCCTCAGCAAATAAATGTGCAGTAGCAAGCTGACTGTAAGTCCAACTGCGCGGTATGGGTATAAGATGTTGAGTGTCGTCGACCTAATAAAGCCGCTGGTTTTCCTTAAAGATCGATGCATGCATCGTCAGATAATGGTTCTGAGGACGGTCATAGGATTCCCCTTGGCCTCAACAATTGGCTTCTGACAAGGGGAAAAACAATGCGCTTGTGCATAGAAGCCTGAAGTGATGCCATCCAGCACTGCTCAATGCTCACCCTGACACTTGACAAAGCTAACTAAAACAGATAATACCCGTTAAAAATCTTGGTCCCGCGGCCAATTTGGGAAGAAGCTACTTTAGTCAGGTCATTGAAAGTTTCTTTAGGAAAGTTTCCAGGGCTGTAAAACAGCGGAAAGAACTTCTTGCCTCACCCTGTACGATCGCGCTGCTAATTAGTAGTCTCCCAGGTGACTTCTTCCCCAGACTCGTCGTCGTCGTCGTCGTCGTCGTCGTCCTCCTCCTCCTGCATTGACAGTGCTGACACGAGCAGTGAGCTTGTGAAAACACCATTTCCTTGAGCGTGGCAGTCTTGTTTTTCCAAGCCAACTGATGATAGCAGGAGCAGCGACGCTTTTCTTCTTCTTCTCGTCCTTCTTTTTGTGTCAGGAAGTCTAGAAGTAGGCCTACCAAGGCCTACGTAGACTCAGTACCCATTCTGTGAGTGATGGATAATATTTCTGAGAAAAGAGAGGGAGAAGAAATACCTGCTCGAACCTGTGTGCGAGAGAGAGAGAGAGAGTCAGAGACAGATACAGCCAGTAATAAAAGAGTTGACTACATAGATTTCTTTTTGTAAGTGCGTGTGATTGATTAAAGAATGTGTTTTTTGCCTAAGCGCAAAAAAACATGTTATGACTGTGCACACAGTGGCAGCCGCCTAATTGGAATCTGTCTGCCTCACATTTTGGAATGAGGATCCTTGACTTTACATAAAGAAGTGGGTAAGATTTTTTTTCTGGGCTCTTTGAAGTTGGAAAGTGTCAAGTAGTAAGTGGTCGTGAGAGAGTGAAGAAGAGGAAGGAAACTAGCTGAAAGAGTCTCAACTTCAAGTATCAGGATGACAACTTTCCTCCTGGTAGTATAGTGGATGCAGCGTAACTGAATTCTTGTATCTGTGTCCATATGGGCATCAATTATTAGGCGCTGCTCAAAAAGAACAGCATGAGACCCACAGGTTATTGTTTCTCCAAACAAATTAGTCTATCTCTGCTCACACTAGGATTACGTCATCTTAGACAAGAAAGTCTCTCTCTCAAGATTGCCCTCCTTGGTCTCCCTCCTGAGCCATGGGCAATTCTTGACCACTCACACCTAAATTCTTCGTCAGAGTCCCCCGTGCACATCTTGCTGGCCTTGGACCACTTTGAACGAGAGACAAGAACTGAATCAGCGGTCTCTATTCTCCCTTGTTGATATCTGACGAAAATTGATGGTTATGGCGGTCATCTTTCCCTAGTAATCAAATAGGATTCCATCTAACTTCCTCGGTTTGAGGAGTTTTTCTTTCTTATTGGGTCCTCACTGCGAGTCTTTTTTTCGGCACAGCTGAAGAAGACAAAGTGCCAAAATGCCACGAAACAACCGCCGCCTTTAATCTTAGGCCCTGTCACCGCTGTTGAAATATTAACGCATTTAGATTTGTCTCGGGCAGCAGAATAAATCTCTGCAGTTGCCAGCCCCGAAGTCTCTTTACTCATGAAAACTTAATGGAAGCCTCAAGACCTCTTGGGCTCGGCCGTGGGCAAAGAGATCGGCAACATTGGCCAGTCTTTTGATGCTCTCGTCAATATCAGTTTCCACCTAGTCAACACTTCTGGTCAGACATAGAACTTAAGATAATGAAGATCAACTCTTGAACTGGTGTTTCTCTCTGGTGATTCCACAAGCTTCATTCTCTTTTGGAAAAAATGAAGCCAAATATATACTACTTAAGTACAAATAGCTTTTCAGGAAAAGTGGAGCTAGACGAGAAAGAGATAACAAGGTTTCCAAGTGTTAGTGCAAGCTTTATTGACCCTTTTGCTGCAATGTCTTTCTCCTAACTGCCATTGGTCTTGGTTCTACGCATTAAAGCGTCTAATTTTTCACATGTCATAGTTACACAAGCTCCAATGCCATGGATTTTAAGGCCGTTTTAGGCCCATGAATGGGACCACCTAAAAAAGTTCCACACATTTGCCATTTTCTGTCCAGCCTTTTGGGGCAGAGCAGAGTGCAATCTCAAGATTGCAGTCATGCATTGTCCACGAGTCCTTTACACATGTGTACGATGTGTTTCGAAAGTTCCGCAAACATTTCGTCCGTGAAATTCTCGGCGTAGAAAAGGTATGGCGAGTCAGGACTGGCTCCATTTCATTCGTGTGTTTTGTAAGTTCCACATAGATTATGTGAGACTTGACTAAACCAAACATAGAGTCTTTGGATGCGTCTTAATACCCGTGCTTCAATGAGTCCAATTTAGCACAGTTTAACGCCTTTTGCTGTGATTGGAATGAAATGTCATGGATGCACTGAAGCCCTGATAGGGTCTCACTAGCCAGAAAACATCTTCTACATTGCTGCTCCTACTGTGCAGGAGATTCTTGCTTTCTTGCTTCTACTCCAGGGGAGGCAGGTGGGCCTCCTTGCACACTTTAAAACTTATGGAAAACACAAATGTTACGGAACAGAGTGGCCCAGAAAAAAAACTATCAGTTCGGAAGGACTACATCTCATCAACTGTGGTACCTATCACAGGGGCAAGGCAGGAAAAGCATGAAATATTCTGAATCTTCATGCACAATTCGACTTGAAACGTTTGAGGTACTTTCAGATGTGCCACAGCTTCTGCAATGCAGATTTCCATTTATTAAAGATTTTGCTGTGATGTAAGTACAGTCTTCATGCTGAGCTTTACAGACAGTCTTCGAAGTGTCCACTATTTTTCTTAAGGCAAAACTGCCATCGTTTTACCAGTGTGTGGCAGATCCTCCTGTCCTTATCGTCTTTGTCTCATGTCATGGTTTCAGATCTGCAACTTCTCCCTGATAAACTCTCACCTCCTCTGCTCCATGAAAATCTGTACTGCAGAAGCTGCAGCTCGTCCGAAAATGCTTTGAATGTCTTGATTTGAATTGCACATGGAAACTTGGAACTTTTTGTTTCATTTCTTACCCTGCCCCTGTCAGTAGGTACCGACTACTCATGAGATGCAGCCATACAGAAATAGATCGTATTTCTGGACCACCCTGTATATTTTATATGTATGCAGCACTACGTGGGCAGCAATGTACTTGTACGTACAGCACAGGAAAACGAATTACAATTTCTTTTTTGCCCTCTTGCGTGTGCTTAAAAAGGGGCAGCAACTTTACCACTCTTTGAGCACACTGCAAAGACTTTACCAAGTTTTGTACTTTGGAAGTCTCTTTTTTTACCGTAGTCCAAAACAAAAAACCCCTCAGGAAACTTTCGGGAACGACTTATTTTAGGCTAAATTTGCATTGAAATAAAAGAGAACCACTTTTTAAAGTGCTTCTTTGCCACTTGTGCGTCATTTGCTATTCTCCATAAAAGGGCAAAGCGAGAGATGTAGGAAGACCCGACAACAATGGACCGAGAAGCGTGATTTATGTATGCATAGGAAGCACCAAAGCCATATTCAGTGGGCGATAGACTCACGACTCACGCATGTGTCGCAGACCTATCTTTTTTTTCTTTCTTAAGCGCGTCCTCTTCCTACAACAGATGAGATTTGTGCAGTGTCTACATATATGACTCTCATAGACCCATATCCGATGCCTGCAGTGGCTTCTTCACTTGCTCGAAAGGGCCCAAAGGCCTTATAAAAGGCCTTTCTCCTGCCCACCCATACGTGCGCACAAGTGTTGTCAGCTTTTTCTTACGGAAGTGAAAGTGGCAAGAGTGTTCCCAGAGTCATTTATCATGCCCGCTTGCTTTTGTTTTTAGCTCTCCTCGTTCTTGTACTAGAGCTGCATGAAAGAAGATCCATTTAAGACACAAGCTTAAGAATAAGCGATAAAAAGCAAAAGCTGCTAAATGGCCCGAGTCTACTTTTTCTGATTGGATATATTCACACATGAACTTTGACTAAATTTGCTTCTGCATCTCATGTTCTTGATCTTTGTCCTTTTTTTCCCAGTGGGTCCCCTGATCCTCTCGATCCCGAACTTTTTCTCGGTCGAGATCTTTCGTGTGGATGAGGTGATGGACGTGGGCACGGAGCAGAGAAACATCACCTACTATCTGCTGGATTTAAGTGCCATCGCTAGGATGAACGGGTCCTTCCTTTACCGCATGAACATATGGATCTACTCCTTCATTCTCAAGTTGGTGCCCTGCATCGCCCTCACGATCCTCACTGGAGGCCTCGTCCGGGAACTATACAAGGCCGAGGAGAGGTCGGCCAGGCTCAAGAACGGGGGACAGAGTCAATATAGGTGTGTACTTGTACAATGGGACGTAGTTCTAGTAGCACGAGTACTGAGCCAGGAGGAAGTAATTATATGAACCACAGACGTCCCAGCGCGCCGCCTCCGACGACGCAGGCGGCGGCCAGTCCCGACGTCGAGTGCGCGTCTACCTTGGCGGTCCCCGCCGTAGGCGGCGGTGGGGGCTCCGGTCACAGAGGTTCCCTCAAGGTGGCGGGGGCGGAGACAGGGACGGGGGCTGGGGCGGCGGCGGCGGCTAACGGAGAGACGGCACCTGAGGGCGGGCTGCCTCCGCTCAAGAAAATGAGCAAGAACAAGCGAAAGAGGAACACCGACCGGACCACAAGGCTCCTCGTCGCCATACTCATTCTCTTTCTGCTCACAGAATTCCCTCAGGTAGGTTTTTTTGCTCTGGATGCTGTTGCCATCTTCTCCAGCAAAGTCTCCCTCTGTGATGCAGGGCATTTTCGGCCTCCTCTCGGCCGTGAACGGACCTAACTTCTATCGTCATTGCTACACGCCTCTGGGAGACTTCATGGACGCCATGGCCCTCATCAACTCGGCCATCAACTTCATCCTCTACTGTGTTATGAGCCACCAATTCCGGAAAACGTTCGTCGAGACCTTCCGTCTCCAGAGTTGCGTCAGAAGCTCAAAATGTTGTCGATTAAAGCGACTTTACAGCTGCTTCAAGTTTCCCTCGTGCTGGAAGCGGCTGGAGAAGAGCGACACCAACAGCACCGCGGAGTTGGAGGGGGCGGGTCTGGTGCCGACAGCCCACCCGAAGCACGGCCACGCCATTGCCGACGAAGAGGACGAGGAAGGCGTCGTAGAAGAAGCAGGAGAGGCCAAGGCTATGCTGGCCAAGGTTGACGTAGGGGACACGCGGGTGTGAACCAAGAAGAAAAGAAAAATGCTAACTAAAGTGTGCTCGATATCAAAAACTCCCACAACTGCTTCTCTCTCACTCTCTGTCTCTTTCTCTCTCTGATCACAAAGTTGTTAAAAGGAGCTAAAGGTACGTTGACCCTTAGCATTATCGTCTTGTACCCTCTGTCATCCAATCCACTGCTATTTCTCTTTACTCCCGGACTGCCAGAAGTGGATCTCATTTTTTTTTTCAATAAATTCCTTCGTATTATTAGACGGTGGACCAGCACCCCTTATCATGGGGCCCCTCATAGTAGCAATATCGTCGTAGTAATGGCTTCTTCTCTGGTCTGGGTAGCTCTGGAGGCATATAGGATTCCCCTCCCCCCTTTTTTTTAATGATTAGACTCGGAATTTTAGTCAAAGATGTAACAGGTATCAAAGACCCAAATATGCACTCACGATTTGGGGCAAGTATTGGTATGACAATTGATAAGTAAAATACAAATTGCATCAGGTTCTGCATTTCACCGCATGAATTTTAAAGATGCTTTTTGATAAGAACGGTTGAGAAACTCAGGAAATGCTTCAAGCAACTAAATTTTTAAGATGTTGAATAACAAGGTGGAGTGCTCAGCTTTGCTAGGGTAGTAAAGGTAAGTTTTAAGCCATGTCATCAGAGAATTTTAAATGCCATGAACCTACCACACACCTTGGGCCTTTAGACGCTCCAATTAAACTTGTAATCTATGCTACTACAGCACTTTTCACATGCTCTTCAAGTACTGCCCAGCGCTTTCTGGCCAATGTGCCCAAAACGAAACTATGAAATTTTCTGTCCACCTCTACACAGGAAAATGCTCATTTTCCAGACCTCGATTTTGGCCTCAGATGACCTCATAGGTGTCCAGAGACCTCATCTCCTTATAAGTTTAGGCTGGGCAACTTGTAACTTTTCTGATTGGAGGTCTCCTTTCCAGCTGAAGCAGCCATTTAAGAGTCCCGATCACAAGAGGAAGCGCCCCTGTTTGTTTTTCCCGGCACAGACGACATTCCTCTGACAAGAACTGAGACCCAAAAAGACGTTGACGTCCAAAGCAACGCTTTTGAGCAATTTTTATTTTTGGGGCTCAGTCACTGCAGGAGTTTGATTCCTTTCATGGATTAGGCCCAGCCTACGCCATGTCTAGGAACACACATCGCAACGCCAAAATAGTTTCGCCGAGATCTAATGGCGACTGACAAAAAGACAGATATAAGTGGATGTAATAGGAGAAATAAGGAACAACAAGTGCTTCAAGCTATGAAACATTGATAAATTGTGGAGCAATCCAATAATAAGATATCTAAAATACAAGTTTTTTTCCCCCTTAACCTGCTTCCCCTATAAGTATGATGCCTTTTGATGACGAGCGACCCCCTTTTTTTGAATCTCCGTTCTCCAGATGACAGCAGGACCGCACACATGTCCTTAAGGACAAGCAATACATTTGCGCTTTCCTTTATTTTTAGGGCACCAAGAATCCTCCTATCAAGAGACCCAAAGATAGAGGGGTCATAGCTGAGCTGCCAAAGAGGATAACAATTCTTGAAGAAGGGAAAGCAAGCACGCGCACACCCAAATGGACAAAGTCTCTCTTGGATTTGGCGGAATTGATGAGGAAGAGATGGCGCTGGAAGGAAACGAGAGGGAAATTCAAGCCCCGGAGGCGAAAAAGTGGAAAAAAAACGAAAGCTTTTTGGCAGAAAATGAGAGCGCTTTTCTTTATCTCTCCGAACGAACAGCGCGCGATGACTGCACGAAAACTGTACGCGAACTGAGGCTGGAAGCGGGCTCAGCCTCGACAGTCAGACGCGCTTTCTTCGTAGTCCAAACAGCCCGACCCTGCTTGAGCCCGCTCCATCTCGAGCCAGGCATAGTGCAGATCTTTAATTCGGACGTCTGGCCAACCCAGCGAGCCCGAAGTCTGGCAATCTCGAGCCCGTTCTATCACTAGAGCGCTACTATTTTGGATGAGTCTTTCCCCCCCCCCTTTCTCTCCTCTGTAGTTTTAGCGCGCTACTGCGAAAAACAGCATGTTATACAGTAGTAGAGTGACGTAGCAAAGGAGTGAAAAAGTTCTTGCGTGCGTGCGTGCGTGTGTGTGCTTGTGCGTGAGATACGCCAGATAAAAGCTGGCTGGAAAAAGAAAAAAGGTCGCTGTACGAAAGCGCAAATCACATTTTCTCTCTCTCTCTCAGCCGCAGTGTTGGGTTTCAAGCTGTCCTGACCTCCAGTGCATACGTAGAGTATGACCCAGCCTTCGTTCCCCTTCTCTAGCCAGAAGTAGGTGTTTGCAAAAATCCCCATTTTTTGTCAATTTTTTATTGATGAACCCGAAATGAGAATCCGAAATTGTACAATATTTAGGTCAGTGAACAAGGAAATGTGAAGGAATACAGTGGAATCTCTCTTTAAGAATCTTCTTCGGACCGAAGGATTTCATTCTTAGACAATTTCACGTAGGAACAGAATGGGAATGAGCAATTTTACGCTTATAAGGATGTTATTCTTTCAGAGAGGTTCCATCGTACACTGACTCTTTCTCTGCACTGTGCCATCAGTTGACTTTCTCGATCGGCCACCAAAAATGAGAGGCAATATTACCATTTGACCTGTTCCAGACCGCAGCTTAAAGCAGATCAAAAACTTGCGCTTCAGCATTGTGATGCGCCTTGAAGAGGCTACTTTGTTCGTGGCTCACGCTACAAATACCACAATTAAGCTATTGGTGGGATCCGGGGAATCTCCATTGAGGCTTAAGAGTGGCAGCACACTGTAGGTAGCATCATAGCTCCGCAGCTTGTATTCTACTATTCTGCTTGGCATGAAGACTGCTTTCTAGTCAGTCATGTCTGTTCAGCAGTCATTCTTCTCCCACAATGCAAAAGTCACTCTTCACATTAGTTGCACCAGAAAACACTTGAAAATTCTTCATAGAACATCTCCAGCGGACAAAAACCATGCCTGTTTGTAGCCACAGTCTTGACTGAACATCACCTTGTCTACAGTGTGAGCAAAGTGGCAGGTCTTGGCTTCCTTGTATGGTGAAAAATTCTCCCACGTAATAAGCAGGATAGTGTCCCTCCACATGCCTGCTGGTTATGCCAGCTAAACATAAACTTTTGAAGTACAGTGCATCTTAGGAAAGACGTTCATTCATACTTTGTCAAGATGCAGAACGAGCTCAACACTGACGCGAAAGAAAAATCTTGCTGGCATGCTTTCAGATGATACTCATACATACGTCGGATATGCGGCATTCAGACGCAAATGATGAAGAAATAATTGAACGTACCATGGCTTTGGCACTGGTTCATTGCAGCCCTAATTACGGCATGTGGGAAATCTTAATTGTGGTTATTTGTGGCATTGTCACTTATGGCGCAGAACGCCACGAAGAGAGTGGCCTGCCCGGTTTTGTCTATAACCAAGGAGACGAAATAATTTGGCACAGGAAGCCACAAAAAAGTTACTGTCATTATACGTAACTGAAATTCCATGTGGAATATTACCTGAGAGATCCCCAGTAAAGTAGATTCAGTATTGGTGAACCAAACACCTTGAAACAAATCGCTATCAATATAATAACTTTCTGCAAACCCGTTTAGAGAGAAGACTGACAATTTTTTCGTGCCCAAAAATTTCGGATATTCGAAATTTCGGTCTTGCAAGCTCTATTCTGTCAACAAGCACCAACCAACAATAAGAAAAAAGAGAGGACGGCATAAATTTCCGCAGTTTGTCATACTGTAAGCTCGCTTTTTTTCTTTTTCCTTTTTTTATTTGTGGTGGTGAGGACAACATGATGATTACAATACCATGGATTCCTCGTACAAATAAGGACGGTGCAGTTGGAAGTGCTCAAGCGATTTCTGGGACAAAAGTGAAGGCGGCGACAGCTTGTTAACGATTAATCATTCGTGCTTATTTATCCTTGGATGCGAAGTCAAGTCTTAACTTTAAACAAACGTTCGCTACTTCTTTTCTCGAGCAGACGAGATTGTTGTTGTACGATCAGCATTAATATATTCGTACGTATTATACGAATGTACCTGTTACAATGCATTGAAACAAAACTCAAGCATGAGAGGACACACGACCAATGTATCTCTGTGAACTATGTTAACGCAGCTTACTATTATAGTAAACACACACGCAGTCTACTGCTGTAAGTATATAATGCTAAAGCGCAGTCGAAAATACACGTGCGTATGACTTTGTGGTAAGTACTTAGTATGCACTATACTTTAGGACCATTTACAGACGAATGTGGTGACGGCATAAATACCTGCAGTAGGAGCGAAATATCGTGAGTGCAATTCCGATATGCCCGAGCTGGAAGAGGTCATCATAGTACAAAAACAGAAAGTTGATCTCCATGATACACTGGGACACGTCAGGATTGTTTGGAAAGTATTTCAAGCTACACTTTGTGTGACTAATACGATACAAGGTTCTTATGACACAATTAAGGCAACACTTCCTTAGTTATTCCTTTCTCCAGCTCGTTCCACACCTCAACGGAATCTGAAGATGCCTTGGCCAACTCCGCCCTCATCTCGCTCACCACCGACAACGGCGTGGCCTCCGCCTCCCTCGCCCCCGCCACGTCCTGAACGGCCAGCGCCGCTTCCTTTATTGGGTGGCTTCTTCCATCTGCAATGCCCAGCTGATGCACGGCCTTGATGAAGGCCGGTCTGGACTGCGCAGCCTTCAAGAACGCCTCAATCCTCGGCCGAGGGCCCTCGCAGTCCAGCCACAGGTGCTGCAAGCCCAGTTGCGCTAGCCGATTCAGCGCCACCGCCAGCGAGGAATCCACGGCGCCAAACGTCTCGCCTAGGAGCCACGTGTTCTCGACCAACGGTTCTTGTAGCTTGTCCAGAGCATTAGCGGTGCGCTCCAGCAGCGATTCGTAGTGCAACTGATCGCGCAACATCGGTAGGATCTGCTCTTCGTGCTCCTTGGCCTTCTGGCGCAAGATCTCAACTGCGCCAGCTGAAGCTTTATCGTCACTGGCATCTTCCGCCGCCTGGCGCAGTTTTGTGCTGCGAGATTCAAGAACTTGGCGCATGTGCCCCAGGTGCCCGGGATCATCATAGGGAGGCGCTGGACGGCAGAGCGCGAAGTGGGGATGAAAAGATAGGCCATGGGTCAACTCATTGATGGGAAGCTGACAAAATGAAGAAAGATGGTGTAAAGAAAACAGTGAGGGCTTACGTCTAGTACGTGTTTAGCACGTCAAAGGTGATCCTGTTGGTACCGTGCGTACTATGGTAGAACATGTCCAACTGTAAAGTACGGTACAAGTACTGCAATTACGCACCTGATCAATAAGTGCCGTGAAGTAGACGTGCTTCTGGTAGAGCTTGGTGTCAGAGGTACATGGTACCATCGGCCGGTGGTTGTCCACCGGCACTCTCGCTTCCAGGGTATGTACGATCCTAGTGGAGTCTGAGACTACCTTGCCGTCCACCACGCCCGCTGGCACCTCGGCCCGGGGATTGAGCGCCAGAAACCAGGACTTCAGGTGCTCATCAGCGGCCAGGTCGATGTGGTACGCGGTAAAGTTGACTACGTCGCGCTCATACAAGTACAACATGACCTTCTGGGAATTGTAGGAGCCGCGATAGTGGTAGATCTTGATGGGTGACGAGGTGGTGCCTTCGTCACCTTTATGGAGACTGCTGCCCAAGTCCTCGTTTGCGCCAGCCTTTGCTTCTCCGCTAATAGAGTCGCTCAAAACCAGGCCTTCAGTGGTTGCCGCTGATCCCAGGCCCTGTCCTTCCTGGTCTAGTTCAACATCGTCGTCCTTGTTATCATCTCCATTATCTTCCTTGCTGGAGGGATGCATGTCAAACGGTATGGCTCCTCTGTCGTCAACCTTTTCTTGAGCTTCTTTTTGGTGGTAAGCTGGACGGATTTCTGAGATGATGGTAAGACTCTCAGGATCTTCATCACTCTTGAGGGCGTCCAACTGCTGTTTTGCCTTCAAGCTTGATACTTCCCTTCTGGCCTTGTGGCCCTTGAAACCGGCCTGTATTAAGGTTGCTGCCTGTTCTACTTCTGGATCGTTCAGGTCAATGTCAATTGACTCATCTACTTGTTCGTGTTCCCTTTCTCTCAGCTCTTTCCTAGCTTGGTGACCCTTATACCCAGCTTGAATCTTGGTAGCAGCAATCTCAACATCAGGATCAGTCAAATCAATGTCAGTTGCTTCATCCTTAATGCCTCGCTGTTTCTCCTTTACATGTCTTCTTGCTTTCATTCCTCTGTAACCTGCCTGAATCTGAGTTGCTGCATGCTGGACCTCCGGATCGTCCGGATCAATCACTGCCTCTTTATCTTCACGGGTGGTACCGTCCTTAGTCTTCCTCCTCACCTTCATTCCTCTGTAGCCAGCCTGGATCTTTGTCGCTGCATCTTCTATCTCTGGATCGTCCAGGTCAATGTCAATGGCTTCTTCGGCACGTTGCCCGGCTTCGGCAACAGCTACACTTGCCTCTTTTACTTCGGAAGCTTTCTTTCGCTCTTGGTGCCCCCTAAAACCTGCCTGAATCTTAGTCGCTGCGGCTTCAACCTCAGGGTCTTCCAAATCTATATCAATCTCTTCTTCCTTTGACTTCTGATCTTTTGTTTCTCTTAATTCCTTCCTTGCTTTGTGTCCCTTGAATCCTGATTGGATCTTTGTTGCAGCTGCTTCTACTTCCGGGTCATTTAGGTCGATGTCAATCTCTTCGTCCTTATCTTCGACTTTCCCCACGGCATCACTTTCTTCGGGTACTGTTTTATCTTTCTGTGAGCTCTGTTTAAGTTCCTGTCGCGTCTTGTGGCCTTTAAAACCTGCCTGAATTTTAGTTGCAGCCTTTTCAACTTCAGGATCATCCAAGTCTATGTCAATTTTATCGCCTCCTTCGTCTGTGTTACCGACATCCTCTTTCGTCGACTTCAACTCCTTCCTCGCTTTATGACCCTTGAAACCAGCTTGAATTTTTGTTGCTGCCTTCTCCACATCAGGATCTTCCAGGTCAATATCTATAAGATCCTCTTTTATGTCTTCCTCTGCAATTTCAGCCTTTGAGGCCTTTTCTCGGTTGTTTTTTCTGGTCTTGTGTCCCTTAAAACCAGCTTGAATCTTTGTAGCTGCTTTTTCGACCTCTGGATCATTCAGATCTATGTCAACTTCATCTGTTGTATTAACATTGTCAGACTTTTCTTGCAACTCCTTTCTAGCCCTATGCCCCTTGTATCCGGCTTGGATTTTTGTTGCTGCAAGTTCAACCTCTGGATCCGCCAGGTCAAAATCGAACTCCTTCTCACTTGTGTCGTCGAGTTCGTCTCTAACCGTAGATTGCTTCTCTTTCATCCTCTTCACCTCAGACCTTGCCTTGTGTCCCTTGAAACCGGCTTGAATCCTTGTGGCAGCTTCGTCTACTTTGGGATCACCTAAATCTGTAGCAAGATTCCCGAGAGCTTTATCACTTTGCTCGCCATTATTCAAGTCCTTTCTAGCCATGTGACCTCTAAATCCTGCCTGTATTTTAGTGGCAGCAGCTTCTACCTCAGGATCCTGTAGGTCAATGTCTATGTCCTCCGTATCTTCTTTTTCAAGTTCCATCTTTTCACCTGCACCAAGATCGCCTTTATCATTTTCATTCATCACTCTATTCTTCACCTCATCCCTAGTTTTTGCACCTCTGTAGCCGGCTTGGATTGTGGTAGCCGCTTGATCCTTGTCTGGATCACTCAGATCGAGGTCTACAATGTCATCTTCTACAGTTCGGTTCAGCTCATCTAGGTCCTTGGGCACTTGCTGTCTGTCATCCATAATCTCCTTTCTCAATTCCAGGTCTTTCCTTGTCTGGTGACCTCTAAAACCCGCCTGTATCTTGGTAGCCGCCACCTCAACTTCTGGATCGTTCAAATCAATATCGACGTTGTCAGCTTCTTCTTCCTTAGTCCTGTCCTGTCTCTCCCTTAATTCCTTTCTAGCCTTCATTCCCTTGTAGCCAGCCTGAATTTTGGTGGTGGCCGCCTCGACCTCTGGATCTTCCAGATCAATGTCGATTTCCGCCTCGTCCTCTCCTTCCTTCCTCTCTGATGGTTCTTCTTCGATTTCATCTCCTGAGACTTCCTCGTCGTCACCCCCCATTGATTGCACAGGCATCTGAATCTCAATTGCTTTCTTCTCCGAGGTTTGTTCTTCCGTTGGAGTTTTTGTTGCATTGCCTTCATCTGTATTCTTAGTCCGCTTTTTAAGCTCCTTGACATCCTTTCTGGCCTTGGAACCTCGAAATCCAGCTTGTATCTTCGTAGCGGCCGCTTCAGCTTCCTCATCGCCGTCAGCCTCACTCCCTCCACCCTCTGATCCTTCCAGGATAGACGCGCGCCCTGCAATTCGGATCGAAACTTCATTCATGCCTTGACACGTGCGATAGAATAGAGAAGAAGATTCAACACAACGCACCGCTGATGCTCTCGAGCTCTGTGCCATCCTCTGGCGCTTTGCAGTCCTCGCGTAGCCGTTGTTCCGGTCGTCCTCCCTCCGGGGCATAGAAGAGGGACAAGTCCTTGTCCGCAGGAAAGCCTTTTTCTGTGTGTAAGGGGAATAAATTTGGAAGATCCAAATGAAAAGCAGCAACGCCTCTGTCCTCGACAAGAGGTTGTTTGTACGCTGTCCTAGGCTTCAATCATGAGATCAGTGGGCTCGTGAACATTTTACTGGCTATGAAATACAACAATAAGAATCCCTCCGTATATCTTTATATCCTTAATAATGGTAGAAATGCCCACTTGAAGTACGTGAAAGACTTCATCTTGTCAAATCTATTCGCAAACGTCCTTTTTCCTCTTTCTCTCCCTTCCCCCCAAAACCAATGGAATCTCACTCAAGTTGTGTGTGACACGTTGGATATGAGTGTAAATACGTGCCGAACCTGATTTAAAGTTGGTATTTCTACTGGAGTCGACTTCTGTCGAAGGTGCTACGCTCTGGGGAATATTGACGTCTTCCGTGCTCAACAAATGCTTCTTTGAAAGAGCTATGATGAAGACAATAATGGTCTCAAGCCATGCATAAGAAAGGAGGTTTCCTTTCCCTCCTCCCCAAAGTTGATCCTCTTATAGTAGGGCTGCAAAAAAGTTGTCACTAACATTTGAAACTGAAGGACCTACCTATGTTTCTCTTCCTCAGCTGCCTCTCGAAGTGTTCTGCAGCGAAGTGGTGGATGTTCTTGGGCTGGGACCTGAGGACCTCCCTGGCGAGGCCCTCCAGGTATTCCTCCAGCCCAGTAGGGAGACTCAGGCGAATGAAGAGAGGAGGACGCTCCGACGGGGCCGCCGCGCCCGAGTCCAATAATGACTAGAAAGATTTGTGTGGGAATAGATACATTTTTCTGGCCGGACTGAGCCGAACTGTGCTACTGCCTCATTTATATTCGCATGCGAGTGTGTGTGGGTGTGTGTACGTGTTGTACGTCTCTCGTGCCTGCTGTAACCTTACAAACAGACACAGCACCTTGCACAACTATTATTGTTACCTAGCAGGCTCCGTCCACCTTTAACGTGCGTACCACCTTAGGCAATCTCACCTGCGTGGGTTATGGGGGGAAAAAGTTTCTTTTGGGAGATGCTTTTGCTGGAGACGTGGCGAAGTGGGTCTCTCTTATTTATCCCAATATCAGTGAGCACGTTTGACGGAGATGCAGCACTGCTGCCTGGCTTGTTATCCCAGAAACCATTACCGACTTTCTTTAGGGGATCCTCATCAGCTTTCCGATAAATTCCCACAAGCTCCTACGAAGTTGTACAGCCATCCAACCCTACTTTTTCAAACTCAGAAAATATATCTTCAGGTCGTGTCAGAGCTGAAAAGTAGTGCAATAAGTGATTGCCCAAATGCAACGTGCATGACCGGAGTTGTCTCTAAGCAGCAACTACCACAGGTGGTGTGGATCATGCTTACCTCCTGAGATTCCATCGTCCAACAACCAAAAAGAAAGGTTGAAAAGATTCTTGCTAGCACAATGGAATCATCGGCTTTTTCCTCCAGTTTGCATGACTTTAGCAGTCGGCTTTCTCATGAAATAATACCTGGAGGTCTGTCTTGAGTCAGAATATCGATTCCGCGCTGACCTGCTGACAGGCCCACCGAGGCCTATCACATGAGGCCTCATCGGCAATTACGAAAAAGCTTTTTTCATGTTTTCTTTAGAAGGCAGCCTTCAAGTTTGAATACAGCGACTCCTGTGCATAAAATATAGCAGAAAGTGAAAGCCATCACACAAATTGCATCCTCCTTCTTAAAAGAGAAGTTGCAGAACTTACAGCATTTGAAACTTCGGAGGTGATGTCTTTCTGTGATAAAAGAGAAAAATCCTTCTCTACTTAAGTCGATATGCGTTTCCTTCTCTCGTCACTTTGAGGATAAGCAACTATTCATTGTTCAAAGAAGTTAGGATCGTTCCTTTGTAGGAAACATGTAGCACTCCTTCAATTTCTTGATGCCCCTCCACATGTTTTTGCATGTCGACAGTAGACTAATTAGAAACTCTTGTTGTCCTTCATGCCGTACTCGAACCACAGAGGGTCTTGCATGTTACCATCTCTTCCACTCTCTGGTGTCTGGGGAAATCAAGGCGGTGTTACATCAAACAAGTGCCAAACTTTCCTCTTTTGAAAGCGCAATTACTAGGGCTCGAGGGTCGGCTAATGAAATGCGAGCTACAAAAAACTTCTGTGCTATCGTGTGTATGTAGTGTTTTTCTAGTAGTCTATGTACCGGTGTGCAGGGAGCCATGCAGGGAGCCCGGCTGAGTAGAGTGGGTGGTGAAGCTCCGTGTCCGCATCTACACTATCCGTATATCCGATATCATCCTTAGTGCTTCCGACTGCAGAAAGTCAGTCAGTCGTCAATATACTCATCCAGTTCGTATTTTTTGAAAGGCAAACAGATTTAATATCTGCTGAGACATGAATAAGTTCCTTCAGATCAGGAAAGTCATCTTTGGCAAGTTTTCGTTCAAAAGCCCCCAAAGCTCTCCCTACTGGGTTTGCGCCAAATGAAAGGCTCCAGGTTAAGACTCTATAAGAAAAGTTTTCCATCATTAATGGCTTCTTTCAAATAGTAAACTAAACAATAATAAAAATTACCTGGAGCGAAGTTGTCTAAAATGTCCCACTCTTCTTCCATGGCATGGGCACAGCCATCCTCCATGCCGAAGTCCATGCTGAAATATGGTGACCCCATGAGGATTGAACCCCTTACTCCTCCATTTTTCCCCTTGACTGGCTTCACATTGTGCACGCACTCCATCTCACTGTCTTAGATTGCCTTACAGAAGTACATTGGTGCAGCTGCGCTAGTGTCAGCGTCTGGGAAACACACAAGCATGCGTGTTGATGCTTCATCTTCAGTCAGATTGCGCTCCCAAAAATAGGTGCAATCCTCAGCGGTAAACAAATTCACAAGTGCCCACGTCCTGCATCTCTGCATAAAGAGCACGGTGACTGCAGCACCGTGTGTTGCAAGTGCTACGGCAAAGACCTTCTCCTAGAGATGTGTGTGCTGGAAGTGCAAGATTTCAGGAGCAGCCCAGAGCAATGATTGCATGGACTTGATTGCATGATGAGCAAACATGTCATCTAGGTCCTGTCCGTTTTACGCCCTGCCAGTCAGCTCAGCATTTGATTTTGGTGGTCAGCCGTGCTGAGCTTTTTTTTGCTCAATCACTAGCATCAGTGTTAATTAGGTAGTGTTAGACTGTGTTAGTCCTCATCAGTCTCTTATACTTTTGCCAAGTAACGCTATCAGCCTCTTTTGCCATCAGATCAAACACTGCTGGTTCTCAATGTAACGTTATGAGGCGTCACAACCCTGGATGAAGACTTTTCGTCATCACTGCCAGGTTGAGCAAAGAAATGCTGTTGATTCTTGCAGTCTTTGAATGAAAGCGAGGAACTTCTTCTGTCTCTAGTTCTTGCTCGTTGTCACACTCTTGGGTTATCTTTAGACCTAGAGTGTCGACCTCTGCAGCGTCAACAACTTGTGACATCGCTAGAATGTGAGCGGTGTGTCTGACCTCTAGAACATGAGTGATGTGATCTGCATAGCCTTGTACCTCTGACAACCTCTCTAGACTCTCCTCGTCTTTCTGCCTTGATCAGGAGCTTCTGGAATTTCTAAGGTGACCTCCATTGCTCCTCTGCAATCTCCTCCACAGGTCTGTTGTCGGCTTCTTCCCATTCTGGGTGCACTTCAAGGCCAAAACCATCTCTAGTCAGGCACCTCCTAAGAGATTGGGATTCAACTTTCTTCACCATTTGCTATTCTAATTCTCCTGCTCTCTGCACTCCGTCTAGTTACTTCCCCCTCCGTATGATGAAAGGTGTTGTCGTACTTTTGAACGCAATATAGACATGCAGAGTTCCCTCCCTACCCCATTCAGCTTTGTCGATAGGTTCCCTGCTATCAAGGAACTTCGATTTGATCCTCAATTTTTTATCAACTCAATGCTCAGTGTCAGACTTGGGGGATGAATCTTTTCTGGCCTGTTTGAACTTATTGTTCTCGGACATCTCTTTCTTGTACTGTTCTCCTTTTTTCTTTCTCTTCTTACCATCATCAGACCCGACCTGCGGTTCCTCAAGTGACAGCATACAGTGATCCTCACCTGTCCTCTTTCTCTCCAGCCCTCCTGTTTGCCTTGTCCTTTGGGTCTTCTAGCGACTGCTTCTTGACCTTTTTGACAGCATCCCTCTGGACATCTCTGACCCAGGCAGAGTCGACAAGGATCGCCGACAAGGCCATTGTGCCCAGACTGCAATTGCAAATTAAACGCTTTTTGGTTGGAAACTCAGATTGAAAGACCTGTTGTAAGAACATTGAGACCTCAACAGACGAAACTGTGAGAGAAGAAATATCGAAACCTCGATGTTGAGCATGGTTCGTTGTAGAGTTACGACAGCACTTTGTATGTGCATGAGAATGAGAAAGACCAGCGCAACGTGGTCCTATCCTTGAAGCCAGTGAACCCTCGTGACATGCCCAAGCTATGCAGTGTGGATAGAGTTCCGTTTCCCTCAATTTGGCACTGCTTTGAGGCTTGCTTGTCTCCTTTGACTCACATTGCACACGTACCAAGGCCACACTCGCGTGGGACAAACACCTATAAAGTCGTGACAAAGTCGGGCTCGTTGTCGAACTAGGGTCAGAACGAGAGTCCAATGAGGTGAGAGGGGGGCTCACGTCACTACTCTGGAAGCAGGGACCGTGAGATGCTACCGATCTCAGGATTTCGCCAGCTTTCTTTTACTTTTTCGGACTCTCACGGCAGTTACTCTCAAGACAGCTAAGCTATAGGCTCTGAACCTCTTAGAAGTCGATAAACGTGTATTTCATGTATTACTTATCCCGCAAACGACACTGAAGTTAGGAATTAGAGGGAGACAAAAAATTCGTCGTACACTAACACTTCCTTTTGCGTGAAGTCGTTGTTGTTTCCCCACCTGGCTCGAGACAATGACAATCTAGAGAAGTTGAGGCTTTCTATAGTCCAACATCCCCAGCTTGTCATTCTCCTTAGCCCAGAATATCTCTTCGCTGTGTGCAGAAATCAGTTCTTTCTTTAATGTCTTCTCTCCTCGGAGTGTTGAGATCAAGTAAACCACTCCGTCGCCTAAGAAATCACAAATAACCGGATTCCGAAGTCTCTTTTTTCCTTCTCAACAGAAGCATACATAGATGAGAGTGTAGTGATCTTGTACTGAGCTCGGAATATAATCATGCCGTGTGAGTCAGAAAAAAACACGTGCAGCGGCTCTGTCTGCCCTGAAGTGCAGTATCTTTCACTGTCGCTACTGTTGCCAACATTTGTTGCCCCATCCCGCTTCCAGGTGCCTCAAAGAGCAGTTTGCTAAAAATGGGGACCACAGCACTTTTGACTAGATTTTACTGTATAGACTTATTGCTTTGGGGGTGAGAACGCACCTTCCTCGCACCTCAGGAGGGGGGGATGACTTGACCCCCTGTAAAACTCAGTTTTAGTCTAAAGTTTCATTCAGTTCATAAAGTTTCAAGACAGTCTCGGACTACTGGCATGCATCCGCGTACACCTCCTTCCAAATATTAGACTTATATTAATAAGCTAAGGACCATCTCTTTTCTGAATGGCCTCCTTTTTTTGACTCACAAGTGGTAGCAATGGGCCAGTCTGTCAACCCCCTAAATTCAAGTGGGTGCAACATGTTGCTAGAGCAGATGTGTGACCTCATGGGCGAAGAGGAAGATGAAGAAGTAGAAATAACAGCTCAGTTTCTGTCCTCTTCTATACATACGAGCATAAGAGTCACTATTATCGATGCAGCTTAAGTTGTTCATGCACATGAACACAAGTACGCAGCTTGCACCCGGTGATACTCGCGCGCTCGTCCTCCTCCTACTTGGCCACAAGCACTTGCAAGATACAGACAGTTTACCCAGAAGACATCAATCATAATGCGTTGAGGACCGATAAGTGCATTTAGTTGATCTTGTCGGATTAATTGTGGCGAATTGCATGTGTGTCTTGAGGGAAAAACAAAGAGTTGTTTTAAGTCATACCATTGATATCGTTGGATTCTCATGACTTGGCAGCTAGAAAGGAGGCAGACACTTGACAACAAATGCACTTTTTTGTTGTTGTTCTTCTCGGCCACGTTTTTGCTCCCCTCCCTTGCGATATCCGTCCCTTGCGGTTATTCCGAGTTCTGCACTGGACAACGGGCCCTGACGCGATTGCTCCAGGAACCTTTGCATCTTTAAGAACACGCGGAACGTTTATCGTTTGTTTCACAACATGTATTTTTCACTTGTCTCTGTCGAACGAACGATTCTTTTTTTTTTTTTAAAAAAAAAAAAAACAACAAAACAATTTCTGGTCTAGGAAAAAACTTTGAGCAGCAGCTTCGACATGCCCCAAACCAACAAATTATGTACACATTTCTACAAACTTGTTTGAGTATTTGCCATTTAGGTAGCTGGAGCACAAACTCAGGAACACGGGCGTGGATGGCGAGGAGTCCTCCTGGCCATCCATGCATATGTGCCTCCCAAAAGTAAAACATGTACAAGGGTGTCACTGTGAGCGCACCTCAAAGTACAGGCGTTATATACAAAGTGCCTGAGAATGCAAATGTGGAAGACACAGGGATTTCGTTGCTTTTTTGCCGAATTTGCAATTTGCTGTATGTACAACAAGCTTGACACTTTAGGGCCGTCGTCAGCGGCCCTGATGATCACAGTTTGAATTTAGTCATGCTGTTTGTGCTTCGATTACTTTGACGAAAAAAAGACCCACAGCATAATACTCTGAGATTCTTCTTCACACGCCCATAACAGATGTGAACTCGATGTTGGACGCCATTTTGTTCACTGCGCAGCATCTTCTAAGGACTCAGTTATAGCTCACTGCGGCTTTTTCAGTACGAACTGGAACGGAATTTGTGTAGTCGGGGCAAAAAGAAGAGAGGGTGCATCAATGCCTCTTCTTGCATGATGGCTGGAATTTTGGTGGAGGAAACAGAAGAAGCGCATTTATAGCTCGTCCTTAGTCTTCTTCGCTCCCTTCTTCGGCTTCTTGTTGAACAGGGCTGGAATGTCCTCGTTCCAGAACCTAAAAAAGATTTCATGTTCCAAGAGACCTGAAGAATATATATATATATTTTTTTTTTTTTGGGGGGGGGGGTCTTACTTAAGGATGTCCTGCTTGTAGTCGTTTTCCAGAGTCAGCTTGGTGCCGATCCGGTAGACCCTGTTCTTATTGGGGGCCAACGGCGCCCAGGCAACATCGATGCTCTCCGTGACCTGTGGCGTGGGCACACTAAAAGCGAAAGATGCGATTTGAGTAGACGTCGGAACTTTAGGTGAAAACACCCTCTCTTGGGTCAAACAGCAGAAAGAAAGTACCACATTTTTGACAATTTTGGAACTATTTCGTCCTGCCGGAAGAAACTGCAAGCTCAAAATGCAACTTTTGTCATGCAAAGATAGCCCACAGTCTTCATTCAAAATTCAAAGTTCTTTTCATGAGTCACCTCAGGACGCAGGAGAAAGCAATAGAAGTTCGAGCGCTGCATCGTTATCAACTGTAGCTACTGCACTCACGTTTACGTCTATCGGTTCGAATGCACTCAGTGCTTTGAACAGGTGAAATGGATAAGTATTACCTCAGCACAATCAAGGCTGCCAAAGTGGCTAGCTAGTTGCTAGCCAGTACTGCGTGCACTTTGCGTGACTCACGTACCTGGTCTTGGCAAAGTTTGCCATGAGAGGTGCAAACACGTTCTTAGTGAACTTCGTGTCTGACGGCGACATCGAGAGCTCGTCGCCCCAGATGTCGCTGAAGATGTACTGCAGCTGGTCGCCATGGGCCACACCCATGTCCACCTGCTCTCCCTGGAGGTTCACGATCGAGTACTGCAAGAGAACGAACGTTCAAAGGTTGTCAGGCCAATCTCTCCTTCCCTCTCTCACCTGCCCTCTATATTCGAAGGAGTACTCATAAGTAGGCACCGAGTGGTTGGCCAAAATCTTGGCGAACCTGTCCGTGCATCTGGTATACATGAGGTCGGTGAGGAAGTCCACGTAGCGAGGACGGAACTCATCCTCATTCTCCATGTCCACGTTGACAAAGTACTTCTTACGGACCTTTAACAAAACGTTTGAGTGAGGTCTTACTCAAAAGAAGTCCCCTCCGTTGCTACACACCTGTCTGGTAATAGGGTAAAGCTTGGTGTTGTAGTTGGAGATGACAGGCAAGATCCTGGGCAACTTGTGGTCAATGAAATTGTCATCGTAACCGCCGTTGTTGAAGGTGTTAAGGGTGAGGCGGTAGAACGAGGCGCCCTCGTTCTTCGTCTGACCGACCACGAATGGAACCTGCATGGGAAAAAGGCCAACATGCGTTCAGGAGGTCCACATTACTCAAGCACAACTTTCTTTTTTTATTTACCTTGGAGAATCTCCCCTGGACCAACAGATTGTCCGGGGTGTCGGGCAGCACCGTGCCGTCCACAGTGGGGACGAACCACCTGCAACAGAGAGAAGATTAATTCAATGCAATCTTGCTGCTGAAGATGTACTGAAGCAATCAAGATCCTTACCTGGGGAATGAAAAGAACATGGTCATGTCATTAGCAGCGGAGATGATTTCTTGATGGGGCAGTCTGCGGAGGCATTCGACGATGTCAGTGCCCTTCTCCGTGGAGGCGCACTCGACTCGACTCGCCAACTCAGAGGTGGCTTCCATCGGCTTGGTCTGGAAGTACTGGTCGCACAGAGCGGTGCCAGACATAGCAATGGCGCCGTGGAACAAGCCTGCGTGTTAAGAGATTTTCTGCTGATGCACGGACGCTGACCTCTTGTGCTACACTGACTGACCTGAAGCAGCCGGAGACATGGCAAGCAAGGTGACGCATGCCGCCCCAGAGTCTTCTCCGAAGATGGTCACCCTGTTCGGGTCGCCGCCGAACGCCTCGATGTTCTTCTTAACCCATTTAAGCGCGGCGATCTGCAGAACATTTTTTGAAGGAAATTTCAGCCTGCATCTATTATGTTTAGCTACCTACCTGATCCTGCAGACCCATGTTTCCTGCCGAGGCCTTGTCGTCGGTGGCGAGGAAGCCGAGGGGTCCGATCCTGTAGTTAAGAGTAACGAGGACAACGTCCTGTTCAAGCAGGTAGTTCGGTCCAAAGAAGTACGAGGCGCCTCCACCGATGATGAAGGAGCCTCCATGCAGGTACACCATTACTGCGCGCTTTTTCTATTAAAGAACAGAAGAGTGATGAACTCGATGAGGTGCGCTGGCGTGTCTTTGCCCCACCTTGTCCAACTTTGGCGTGTAAACGTTCAAGTTGAGGCAGTCTTCGTCCCCGATAGCCTCCCTGTGTGAGATGTCGTACTGCGGGCAGATGTAGCCGTCGTCGGTCGCGTCGAAGTCGCCAGTCCATGATTCAACTTCCACTGGAGGCTAAAACACGTACGCATATGAAAATTTGCAGACACTAATGGACTTCAGATGGTCGACATCATTGAGGCAGAAAAAAGGTGCACATTTGTCACTCTTTTGATCACATGATCCAGAGCAAAGATATCCAAGCCTCTGAATAATGCACGAGTGTTTTCCAGTCTCCTAACCCGTGATAGCATTCAAATCATTAATAAAATTAAACTTATGATTTCCCTTAAGACTAACTGAGTTCGAAAACGAACCAACTTCTGAAAAGGGTCAGAGAAGAAGAGAATTCTCTTGAAGAATCAGCTTGGGACTTTTGATTCTTACAAAGAGAGAACCTTTGGAAAAGCATGGGACAAAGTGGACAATTTCATGCTTATGGGAAGGTCATCCTTAGAGACATGTTCCACTGCATGTTACTGATCTTCTTTGGGATATACTGCTCTACTGTACATTTGAACAAACACGCATATGTCGCAATTAGCGCTGTGAGCAGGGTGCACAAACCTTAAATCTCAGCTTTCCGGTGGGCGGCTGTGCGTATCTGATGCCCTTAAAGGCATAGTAGTACTGGCCCTCGTCGTGGTCCTCCCTCACACCTTTGACTGCGCCCTTGTCCGTCTTCACCTTGACGTCTTCACACGAGGTCACGGCCAAGCAGGCGGCGCACACCAGTAGAAACCTCATGGTTCTTTAAACCAAGGAGCAGAAGGGGAAGTGCACGAGAAAGATGTCCGCTTGAAGCACCGGTCCCTGACTGAGGAAGAGAATAAGGCTCTCTACGGCAGGTACATTCTGCTGAGAAATCTATGGTTCAACGCACTCCTCCCTCCTCTTCCTGAGGCGCGTGTACGCCTTGGCAGAGGCTCTCCTCGGCCGGCCAGGACTCTCAACGGTAAAATGGGGGCGCGTTCGCCGCTGGCGGGAAGAGGAAAATCCACGGGGAAAAGTTGCTTGCGTAAAGAAAAACTCAGGTAGCTCCGTGGGCCTCCCGGATTGGTCGCTTAAGCTTACGTGGCATGAGACTGAAGTTGCCAGCGAATAAGCAGAAGTATTCATACTTCATTGCGGGAGGCCTCGCTGGACTCCTCGGCGTCCGCCGCCTCCATGGTCTGCCTGATCCCGAGACCGCATGCGGGCAGACATGCAATTGTCATGCTCGGAACTCGAACCTGATGATGAGAAAGTGTTGCAGAATGCAACACGTTGCAGCTGATACTTTCCACCAAGGATTTTGCTAAGCGCTCTCTGCCGACACATAGATGCAGTGCAGTTCAAGTATAGCAGAAATTTCGTACAGAATCTTTTGAAGTTCGTATGTCTTTATACATGACAGAAAGTGGAGTTCCGTTGTCATAGGTTGACATCACGATGACTACCTCCATCAAACTCTAACTCACTATGGCGATTGTCCATGATCCAGAGAGTGTCCTCGAAGAAGAAAAAAATGGGATTTAATTGCCAACTTTTTTAACTAGAAGCCTCGAATGTTTTTGTCCCTTTCAGTCAATTTTTGCCTGCCCAGCTAAGGGGTAACGCAAAACCCTTTTTTGCCCTTGGGCAAGCAGGTAGGAGAAAAAGCAGATTTGGGCTGGGGTTGAAGGGGGTGCGGTGCAGGGACGAGTGGACAGTGAGCCGGGTTGAGCTGGGATCTGGACAAACTGTGGCTCCACTTGGCCTGACCCGTGGACTGGGGTCCCACTGCTATCACCACAGTGACAGAAGAAAATGAAGAGAGGCTTGTGAGGTGCTCCAAGATCCTCCAGTTTCAAAAGGACACACCACTGAGGTGTGAGGGAACATCCGGATTTTTGAAACTTTGCTGTGAACCCAAGCATTGCTGGGTACACCTGCAGTTTTTCATATGCTTCAGTGGTCTCTAGGTCAACTTGAGCTGCAGAATGTTGGAGTGCCTTTTAACACTAACAATAGGGCATCCCTTCATGATGGGATGCAATCTACCGTTAATAGGTCAATAACACTGTCAATACTATTATTTCTTATGAAAAAAGACCCTGAAATAGTACATTACGTACATTTGGCAAAGTAGCATTACAAACCAGCGGTCTCTGCAGTTCGAAAGTTTGCTACCCTCGTTCCTCGTCTGAGGAATGAGGGCAGCAAACCTTCATTTCAAACCGCTCATGTTATTCCAAGTTCACTCAGCTGACGGCATGACAACAAATTCAGGGTGGAAGTATAGCGAGATTTAAAAATTCAATAATTTTTTTAAAAATAGGTCACTTACACAAGTTTTGTTAGGAGGATGTCTTAAGATTGTTGTGGGCCATCCCGAGCAGCAGTAAATTTTTTTGGGTTTTTGTCTGGGTTCTCTTTGGCTTAGAACACTCAAACCCTCTACGTACTGACATTTGCTTAGTTCTATAGCTTCTTTTTACTTACCTTTAATGTCAGTGAAATGCTGGGACTTTTATTGCTTGAGTAATTTTTATGTCCGATATCTCATGACATCAATTTGAAGAAAACTCAATGTCTTGTTGCTCTGGCCATAACTATCATCATAGTGGTCTTAACTGTTCCCGGTCTGAAAACCTTCCGGCGTCCAGCATCGCCATAGGCGACAGTGACCTTCACTGTTGCGTGGTGTTCATTATCGCGTCGTGACCTCAATATTCGCTTGTCTTGTCTCGGGCTGGGATGAAGTGCGACACAATCGTAGATACGTCCCTCCAGAAAAAAAGGTCTCTGTCACGAAACATTGCTGACCCTACTCACGGAACTTCTTCCTGCAGCAGCAACTGCACTGCATAAATCTTGCATGGTTACCGACATGCCCAGTTATGCCCAGTGAGTACAGTTATGCTTAGGTTAAAAAAGTTTAAATTTGTGCAACTTCTTCCCTGCACGCTCCTTGGCCAAAGTCGTCGGTCCAGTGGGCCTTAAAAAAATGAACGTTACAATATCACTTTCTGGAAGCGTGAATGTCAGACAAAATCACAGGGCAAAATGTCTTTGTTTTTCGGCGTGCGCGTGAAAAGCCTCCTTTTCTCGCTGTCTATCTGGCAGTGCTGGTAAAGAGACCCCCCCTCAAGTGTGGCCACTTACGTAACGAATTCCTTGCTGAACATGAGCTTATTTATTGACAGCTTTGTTTCGCAGGAGCCATGGCCAAGTCAGAGTTTGAGCCAACGGATGGATCCGTGATCCTTGGAGTAGCATTTCTGGAGATTAAGGAGTACAAACTACAGCAGAGTCTCCATTTGACGTCTAAATCGAGCATTGGCGGCAGAGTAAAATACATCGTGAAAAAGTGATTCTGCAAATGGAGACTTTTCTGCATTTGCCTACTACAGAAATGACTAACTCCATAAATGAATGACTAACGAAACAGTTACAGCGATCGATAGTTAAAGGTTTTAGCTTTTAATGCCAACACTCAAAATTATCCAAAGTCCTCCGAAAATACCACTACAGTGTGCAATTTGATGTGGATCCCCCAGTATAAAAAGAACGAGACTAATGTCTGCAACCAAAAAAGAATGTCACGTGGAAGGGGTGCCCCTTATACAGAAGTGCCCCCCTGCAGGCAGAGGGTTCAGCCAGACTCTGACCCAGGGAAGACTGTTGATTTTAATGCCAGCACGTATAATCATAAGTTTATATCATCAGGCTGCGCCGAAAAATGGTAAAACTTTGAATATTCCTTAAGGTAGAATCAATACATGTTATGCATCTTGATTTATGCCAAGTGGCTTTGGAAAAATAAGTTTTTGGATGCCCACCCTCCACACAAACTTAGGCTCTTCAGCCACTATTCCACTTTGTTCCTGGATGCTCTTGTGGGTATCTTACCTCAGGGCACGTGAGGAAGGTATAGTCAACTACTCCATAGTTAAAAATAGTTATCTCACAAGCATTTAAGTTTTGCTACATTGTTGGCTGCAGTTGCATCATGAAGTGGAGACAAATCAGATAAATTTTGTACTGTTAATTTCATAATTATACGTCCAAGTTCGCACCGTGCATTCACCATGATACAGGACTTAATGAGTTAAATAGACGAAACTGCGCGAGCAGGCATTAAAACACTTTAATTTGATTTACATTTGCCCACCAAGTCGTAACAAGTGTAGTCCCACATGTTGTATTTCTACGCCAAATCCATAATTTCGACCTTGCTCAACATCTGTGTACTTTGCAGCTCCTCACTTGCTGCAAACTATGTAAACGTACCGCTATGAGTCAGTCACCCTAGCTTTGCACCCAGGCGGAACAATACAGCACTGCTCCTAATGGGCAGCGTAGCATTTTGACACGCTGGTGTGCTACGCAAAGCCTTCTACTTGGCGTGCATTACTGGCAACTAACAACAGTCCAAAGTCCCATTTAAGAAAAAACCAAAAAAACTGAAACAATTGCTGTAGCAATTGTACTAAATTTCAAGGTGGCTTCGCACGCTGCTGACAAAGAGGCTGAACAGCCTCAGGGCGAAATCACCGGGGCGCCCTCAGAGCTCGCACTCATGCTAGCTCTGCATACACATACAGGCAGGGGATCAGCGCGCTCCCCCCACGCCCCCACGCCCTCCACAAGACTGTATTGGGATTGTTGGACCGGTCTCTTGGTGTCCCTCAGGGTCCTGTTGCTGTTTATGTGTGTGTGTGTGTGTGTGTGTGCGTGTGCGCGCGTGTGCGCGTGTGTGCGTGCGCGCGTGCGTGCGTGTATGTGGGTGTGGGTGTGATCCATCCACCCTTCTGCTCAGAAAAATCAGCCCTGCCCTCACCTCCGGTGTGATCATTTGTGGAGTCGTTGTTGCTCCCCTTTTTTCCTTGGACAGGTCCCTGAGTACAGCTGCAACCACGCAGCAACAAACCTTTTCAGCATGCGCGCATTCGTCAGTGGCGACAGGCAGGAGTTGCTTGTCTGTCTCTCAGTTCTTGGCACTCTAAATCATGCCCAACTGACCATAAGCGCATATCGGTACATAGATAGAGTAAACAAGTATCTAGTCGGGCAGCTGCTTTTCTGCCCTGATAGGACAATGCGTCCAGTTCCTTTGTATGAGCTCATGTGCTAATGTGTATGGTTGTAGCACACGGAAGAGTTGCAGGAAGCCCAAACCAAGAACTGATATGTCCTGAGGTAACTTTGGGCTGGTGATTGCAGTCCTGGACAACTCTCACCTTGGCTCAGATCAGTTGCCTTGAATCAAATGCACAGACGCGATTCTGGTGATGTGCCAAACCATCATTTCAGACTCCCCCCCCCCCTCCTCCATCACATATTTCGGGGTGTTGCAACACATTCTTCATATCTAGTGGCTGTTTCCTTAAAACTAACGTAGTTTGGGAGTTTGTGAACCTTATGCATTTCGGCTGTTCACCTAAAAATCATAAGTCGGCTGGGATGAAAGTCCTGAAATAAAAATTGGAAAATGAATCTTGCCCTTATACCATTATATCGACTCTGACTAATAACACGATCTCTATTCGCTGTTCCACCATATTTTCTTTATGGTACTGTCTGTGTGCACGACGTGATACCTCGTCATCGAGATAAGTGTGTGCTGTTCCTCAGGACTTTCGTCGCACCCGGTGAGTGGGGTTTTTTGAGGACATACATTGTACATAGGGTCCCGCCTCCAAAAGAGTACAGGTATTGGCCTGGCAACTTGTGTCACTCTGACATTTCTTAAATGCTGCCCGACAACAGGTGCAGACCTGGAAAGGTAAAAAAACCATTGTCTCTCGCTGATAAAGACAACAGAAAGTTTGCAAACGAATTCAAAAGTTGTTCTCTAAAAAGATCTGATTGATTGAAGCGGATCGGGTTGAAAAGCGTGATATTTGTCGATATTTCCATGAGAAGCACTGTTTTTTCGCCTAAAACACCGGCGTCGAGGCTATTTGGACTGCTCAGCTCATGCCAAATAGAACATTTGTTGCACATGAACCGTTTTCAAGTGGAGCTTTGCGAATCCAAGCTGTGACGTCAAACATGTACAGAGAAGGAAGGAAAGAAAGACAGCAAAGGAGCCTTCTTTGGCCTCAGAGGAATGTTGCATTAAAATGTCTCAGCGCAAAAAATGCTCCCTTCAGTATCATTCTCACCTCATCTTCGACAAGTAGGGGGCGGTGCAAGAGTCGAAGGAGGAGGGAGTCACCTCCTGCTCCTACTCCGCCGCAGTCGCCACCGCGTACAGGGTGGACTGCACAGATTTGTAACTCATTTTAACCGTGGAAAATATCGTTGCGAATCTGCTTGGTCTACCCTATAAGAGGCATAATGACTCCTGGATGATAAACGCTTTGCTTACGAGGTCTGCAAGTCTCAAGATCAGGGTAGAACATATGATGCTAGGGATAGCGCAGCCGCTGACTCCAGAATGAGTGGACGACCTTGAGAAAAGATAGAGGGGTTGCTTGATCTTGGCGAGGCGGCGGCAACGGCGGCGACGGCGGCAACGGTGATTTTGGGCGTTGCAACCACAAGAACCCCCCCGCCTCCTCCTCCGCCGCCGCCGCAGCAGCAGGAGCCGCAGCCGCCTCCTCCCATAGGTGGCGCCGCCACGCGCAGAAACCAGTTGCGCGTGCGTGCGCACGCGCGTGGACGATGCAGTTGTGAGTCTACATACGTGAATATTGGTGTCCTGATGGATCGGTGGTGGTGGTGGCGGCGGCGGCGGCGACGGCGTTTTACAGTACACTAGATCGAGAAAAGCAGCCAGCCGCTTTGCCCACCTCTGGCGGCGGATGGCGGCGGCAACGGCGCCGCCGCCGCCGCTGTACCCGTGGTATAAAAGCTTTACACCGTTACAGGTCCGACTATCAGTTTTGCCACTGGAACGACAGTAGCAGTTCATTGAATTCAAAATGAAGGCTTTTGTAAGTTGGACAGAACAAATATGGTCTTGGTGCTCCTTTAAATTGGTGATGGAAAGAAAAAATCGTGTGAAAGTGCTATAAAGCTAAAGAAGGGTCGTCTCATAATTTTTGCTTTGTGCCATAGGTCGCTGCTCTCTCTTGCCTGGCCGTTGCCTCCGCTGGCATCATTCCCGCCCTGCCCTACACTGGTGCCCCTCTGGCCTATAACTCCCTGGCCTACAATGCCCCCATTGCTGGCATCTACAACAACCTGGCCTACAACGCGTACGCTTATGCCAACGCTTACCCCGCTCCCGAGCCCTACATCCATACCGAAGTCCCCGCCGAGCCCTACATCCACGAGGACATCGCCGCTGAGCCCTATGTGCACGAGGATATCGAGGCTGAGCCCTACGTGCATGAGGAGATCGAGGCTGAGCCCTACGTGCATGAGGAGATCGCGGCTGAGCCCTACGTGCATGAGGAGGTCCCCGCTGAGCCCTACATCCACTACGAGCCCATCGCTGCCCCCGTGGCCCTCGCTCCCGCCCCCGTAGCCTATGCCGCTGCACCTGCCTATGCCGCTGCTCCTGCCTATGCCGCTGCTGCTCCTGCCTATGCCGCTGCTGCCCCCGCCATCGGCGCCTATGCTCCCCTTGCCACCGCCGGCATCATCCCCGCCGCCGCCCCCTACTCCATCACCCTGCCCGCCATCAAGAACTACTAAGCACCAGCTATGATGTCAACACCATCAACACCTCAAGAGCAGCAGCGTGCCATAGACAACTACAATCAACATGCAGCGCTACCAAGTAGACTGGATATGCAAAAATGATGGTATCGGCCGCGAAAAACCTTGCAAAATATCGTAATTATATTGCGTAGACGCAATCACTGCCAGGTCGGACCCAAGCGAGAGAGACAAAGTAGCCCCAAATTCCTTTTGCAAGGCACATAGGACTTTCCCCAGAGTCAGTTTGTGAAATTCTATCTATCTGAGTTCTGTTGTTCACAGTCACGAAATAAACGATGAAAAATTGCCGTCCTAGCCCAATGTGAGTCCTGGTAGGACCCGACAAAGGCCTATCTTTAAAGAGTAGCTTCATGAGAAGAATGACCAGACCTCTAATTTCGCTCCTCCTTTCAAAACAGGGCTTCTCATTAATACATTAATGACTTAAAGCTCTGCTCCGTTCGCTTCCAGTCAACGCTGAAATTTGGTAAATAGCGCGTGCTGCTCGTTGACTCTGCTCATAAGTGGAAGCTTTGAGTGAGTTTGCGGAAGAATCTCTGTATGCGCGTGAGTGTGAAGTTTATATGTGAAGCGCTACCCTTTAATTTGTCCGGCACGTGGACACATGGATCAAGATTAGTGAGCGCGTCCACGTGCCTGCCTGTGACGTCCTGCAGCAGCCTGCGCAGGCAAAGTGGCCGTTATATTTTAAGGTCCTAATTTGTGGGTGAGGGAAAGGAGGGGGGCTTCTCTGCCAATTTAGTGTTGCTGTCCCAAGAATTTCTTCAAGTGGAGAGAAATTTCGCACAAGGACCCTTCCAGTCTCTCTACGCATGCACGGAGAGTGTGGCAAAGTTGACCTTACATATTGTCGTCATTTTTGTGGGATCCTGTTAGATGAGGTGCCAACGTCAAGGCAATCCTTTCCTTACACAGCAGGGGGAAAATACATGTGCATACACATGAGACAATTTATGGTGACAACACCAATGATCTCAGCACAATTTTAATTAAACAGTGCCTTCTAAGCTTGGATTAGCTTGACTGAGAGTCTCCAACAAATCACTCTTTTCTGCCACGTAAAAGAGTGGCCTCCACTTTTTTGGAGACAGCCACAGCGTCAGGCTCAACTTCAGTTCCGGCCTCAGCCACAGCCACAGCCGCAGCCTCAGCTTCCTCCTCGTTATCCCCTCCATCGGTTTTCCTTTTTCCCTGTGACTGTCAGTTCTTCCCCGGTCTCTTGTGCAAATGATTCCTCCTTTTGTCTAGGTACTCCTGTAGTTATCTCTCTGTCTTCCATTTAGTAAAATGGGGAAGGTAGTCCATTCATGAACAACAGGGGGCAGGGAAGCGAACCCCTCCAATATTCTGCTCTTCCTACACACAGTACCAGAAATGTTTTACTCATGCACACACCCCTTGCTCATGGAAGAAAAGGGCTCCTCCTTTCACTTCTTTGCCTATCCATGTCCAAAACTTCTCCCCTTTTCTTCCAACAGATCTCTCTTTCTCTCTCTCCTGGGGCACCACAGAAAGGTTATACTTCTTCCTTCCTCCTTCTGCTCTCACCTTTGCGGCCTCAGTTTAGGCCTAGACGCTCACAGGACCAGAAGCATTGGCTGCCTTACATCGGTCATCCACGGAAAAAAGCCCTGTAAATGTTTGCAATGACAATTCTGTTCTTGCTCACAGCAATCGATATTGCTGGCAGATGATTCTGGGACCAACAGACTTGACGCTTCATTCCAGAGTCGGACAGCCAACATGGGAGAGACCTTGGGGATCGCTCACAATGTCTTCGAGAAGATAGAGCGCGAACGAGACCGAAAGGTATGAATAGTTAACCATTTATGAAGGATAAATGTTAGATTTGCAATTTAGCAACGCTGAATCGATAGGAGCGCTTGAAAAAGTACGAGGAGTGGCAGAAGACCAAGCTGAAGAAGAAGCAGAAGTTGAGGGACATGAGGGAGAAGATCAGGCAGGCGGAGAGGGCGGCGCTGCAACAGAACGGGGGGGAGGGAGAAGAGAATAAAGGTGCATCCACACTGGCACAACTTTGTCAGTTTTCTCTTCCGCATGATCAACTTAATTCGCTAATCTGATCCCTGTTCAGCTGATTACTTCTTAATCCTTCATCCCTGCATTTTTTACTGATAAAAACCTATGGAACTGTTTGGACAAAAGTCCGCTGAGCGGAGAACAAGGGGCTGTTCTGAATTCGTAACATTTCCCCTCCTTGTATTCACTGATATGTTCAATTGTCAGTGTGGATGCGCTCTGCCTATGAAGAAGAGGATGACGACGACGACATTGATCTGGCTGACGACGATGTCGACGACGTACTGGAGCAAGAGTTTATGGCCGTAGCCGCGGTCCCGGAGGTGGCGGCGGCGGCTGGTTCTTCCACTAATTACCGCACTGGTGCCGGAGGCCGCGCCAGTGGCGAAGTGACAGCAACAGCTCCTGGTAAGGCCGGGAGCGGCGGTGGCGGTGGCAGCGGTGGTAGCGGTGGCGGCGGCGGCGGCGGCGGAAGAGGCAGTGGCGGCAGCGGCCAAGTGCCACCAGCCGCCGCCGCCCCAGCAGCAAGTGGCCACCAAGAAGAGACCGATAGGGAAAAGACACCAAAGTGCGGAAGTTGTTCGATACAGTGAAATCTTTGTTTCTGTTCTCTTTATTCACATACATACAAACAAGCATACATTAAATAAGCGACTGACTGGGTATCATAAACTGTGGGTGCGCTATTAGACACGTACGTCCATGAGTCCTTTTTGAAATAGTTTCTATGTCTTTGGCATCCTTGCAATATCCCAGGACTCGTGGAATTCCAACAATGAGCTCCTTACTTTATGTGACTTTCAAGATGAAGTTAATCTGAAGTCAGCGGGTGAAGCGTTGGCTTGGATCCTCAGCTGGGAACTCGTGGGGTTGCGGGCATCGCGCACCGGGCACTCTGTTCAGTTTCCGCAGAAAAAAGACCTTTGTCAGTTCTTGGAAAAAAAGATCTCTTTTGGTGCCATGACGCAGAAATGACGAAAATTCGAGTTTATGGTGTCTGAGGAGAAAGAATAAAAAATACTCGCTCTCTTGCTCGCTCTTGCTCTCTCTCTCTCTCTCTCTCACTCACTCACTCACACATGTGAAGATCAATTCTTTAATGCATTTCCCATGTAAATTCGCCAGATACTACGAGGGGACCACACCTCTGGTGGTGAACGAGAACCACATGAGCTTTGGGAAAGAAAGTGGAACGAGGAAATGTGGGATTTCTTCCATCATAGCGCATAAAAGCAATTTTTTATCTTGCCGCTGCTGCTTTCTCAGGAGTCCACAGGTATGCACAGATAGGCCGATCTTACATTGATTAATCCCGTGATATTAAGACCTGTGCGGTTAGTCGACGCCGACACCAGGTGAACTGAAGTAATTGGACCAGCACTGAGAGAATTCTTTTAAACCAAGTCGGCCGTTGGTTGTTTTCTATTAACCATTCCAAATTTCCTATCAGGAGGCCGTTCTCGTTAGCTGAGAGCATCGTTTCCGCAGGTCCAACCTTCTTGACAATGTCTCTGTTTTTTCACAAAAACCAAGGCCAACTTACAGAAATAACTAAGGAGTCACGTAGGGGAGGAAAAGCAGCTCCTTTTCTGTGTCTGACAGTGTAATCTTCCATTCCAAAAATTATTGACAATGATACCGTACCATAACAGGAAGGTGAAACAAACAGGAAACTTTATTCCTGCAGATCTCCTGCACTGAATGATTAAAAATACCTATTCAAAGGGGAAGGAGTGCAATGACTCCTTGAAAGCAAAGAAGATTGCTCATATTGCAAAAAAACTGGAAAGTGTTAGTCTGTAACTCATGACATCCAAGGTGTTGGCAGTAACATGAAGGTGAACAGTCTATAACTCAAGTATGAACAGGATAAAAAGTGCATAAAAGTGACAATTCTTCATTTCTTT
>JAAUXU010058713.1_pt1 | contig 38086 bp, 40 predicted proteins | sample 7278151 | NCBI WGS metagenome assembly JAAUXU01 (sample SAMN14350113, study PRJNA611818) | marine sediment metagenome | isolation source: surface marine sediment (1.8m) | place: French Polynesia: Moorea | collected 2018-08 | reverse complement strand
CTTCAGGTGGGTCCCCTGCCCCAACATCTTGCCAGCCTTGGAGCACCTTTTTGAGTGGTTTAAAGGGACTCTAATGAACGGAATCAAAATTTTCTTATGAAATGTGACCATTCTGAGCAAAAAAGTATATAGACACTTTTTCCTAATTTGAAGTAATAATTACCTCATTTCTGGCCATGAAATTACTACATAAAGAATGCCAAAATTAAATTTCTGAAAAAAGTGCATTAATACTTTTTTGCTCATAAAATTCTCATATGGTGACAATAGCATCGACCCATGTCCTTCAGGAAGGTCCCCTGCCCCAACAACTTGTCAGCCTTGGCGCGACTTTTTGTGCGGACCAATGTCAGTCTGATTGGGTGGGATCTGACTTTCTACATCAGTTGCAAGTCCTGATGAGTGTGCATTTTGAAAAAAAAAATTTCGCCTCAAGGGGCCCACCCTAATGCACACATGCATGACTCAAAGTTTGTGCAAGGTGAAGCGGATTAAGTTGTCAGACAACAAGAAATATGTAAAGTGTTATGTAAACGTAGCACGAGACATGTACAGTATGTGCGGTGCGCTGGATGAATGACAACAGCGCGCACACATTCGCACTGCCTGCAATATTGACCCTTGCGATGATGATGCTCTATTGACGTTGGATTATCCATCACAATGCCTCTGTGCATGTACGCAAGCCGTCAGATTCATAACATCATATGCGTCCGTACTTCGCTCGCGTGTGGACGTAATTCAGTGACAGATAATACGTTCTCGTCTTCTTGGGCTTGGACAGAACTCATGGCTTTGTGTCGTGTCTCCTACTCCGTCGTACTTTTCTTGACTGCTGTCGTTCTGGGCCAAAACCAGCAACAGGTAATGTGCAATTCCTCCGGTAAAAACTTGCACATTTGAAGCCACCTGAAGTCTGCTTCAATTCGCGCGGTCCTTACTAAGCATATACAGATAGATCCATGGACTTCTGAGGAGATCCAGGAGCTGAAGGAGGTCGTATATGAGTTCCTCGCCGAGCCCGAATTTGAGGACAGAGCGCCGGGTTGCCTCAGGCTGATCTTTCACGACTGCGTGGGTGAGTCCTGCTGAGTCCTAACGCAGTCGTGGCTGCAGTGGCAAGTCTTCCAGGTGGTTGCAACGGGTGCCTCAATCTGAACGACGAACACAACAATGGACTCGGGTGGATTCTTCCTCAAATTGACGCGTTGCATGATGAGACGTTTCCATTCGGATCGTCCCCAGGGAAGACAATGTCCCGAGCAGACTTCTGGAATTTGGCTGCGATAACAGCGATCGAATACTCGATCGACTTTTACAACAGCGCCTGCGATGACTGTCACACATCTCAGGTATCAACTGACCCGCGACTCGACCCGATAACGAGCCAACAATCTCTTTGATGGCGTTCAGGTAGACATACCTTTCACCTATGGTCGTCAGGATTGCTCTGGCACTTCCTCCAGCTCTGGCATCGATGGGCTTCCCGAGGCTTATTTCAATCACTCTCAGACTATGGCATTCTTTAAAGAGGAATTTGGCATGGATGCCAGAGAAGCAGTGGCCATCCTGGGGGCCCACACCCTTGGTGGCATGGACCTGGATGCCAGCGGTTACGACGGTCGGTGGAAAGAGGACATTCCAGATGTATTGCACCACTCGAATGCTTTGTGACAGAATCTCAGTCAAGTCTCACATGCTTCTTAGGCTCCCCCAGGAAGACAGTACCAGTTCAACAACTTTTTCTATGTCATCCTGGCTGTTTTGCCCCCCGACGTTACTTGGACCCATTTCGATGCGTCTAATCTGCAGCCTAAGATGAACCGCAGCTCTGAAAGTGTAGATGAGCGCTGGATGTGGAGAGGCAAGAACGCCAAAGGCAAAGTAGGCATCATGCTGAGACTAAGGCATTTGACTACTCAACAAAGATTCTGTATTTGCAGATCAGTTCTATGCTTGATGTAGACGTCAGTCTTGTCAGAGACATTGACGTCATTGACGAGTAAGCTTTATTCTCAGCTAGTCAGTGGTCAAGAATGTGCGCAAGTTTCTCTCGTAGGGGAGGTGAGAGTCGTTGTCAGTTCGTCGACTGCCCCAGAAGCCCGACGTACAACCTGGTGGTGCAGTACGCCACTGACAGCGACGCCTGGCTACAAGACTTCGTCTGCGCGTACCAGAAGATGGTGTCCAACGTCCCGAATGCACTGACCGGTAGGTAGGATGGTACTTGCCACTTTGCTGGATGGGCAGAGTACCTATGTCCTCTCCTGTAGCCACGTTGCACTGTACTGATTGCTTACACACACGTGAGTACGTTCGTGGCGAGTCAGCAACGTCACGTTGCTGGCACCAGACTTCCACATGAGAACTTGATCCTGAAAATGCCGAGGAAACTGCATTGCGCAAAACAGTGCACTCCACTTCAGCACTGATTTGTACGACAGAGACCATTACTTTGCAGCTCTGCCCAAGGATTCTGGAGGAGAAGCCATTGGTTGCTCTCGCAAGTAGCCAGCGAATGTCTGTGCCCGAGATCGTCCTCTAAGAAGCCAAGACAAGCAAAGGAGCACAGCAAGGTGACTCATCAGTCGGATCAAGATCAGAGGACCACTGTTGTATAAAATCACAACACAATCACAAAACGAAGTTGAAAAATGTGTAAATATACCGACAACTTCCGTTTAGCAAATTCTGCAACTCTGTGTTGCGGGGAGACGGCCCTCGAGGACAATCATTTTTCATTTTTACAGCAGGAAACATCACAGCGATGACTGTTTCTGGCATAGTACGAAGATACACTGGTATATAATTAATAATTATATATATATATAAATTATATTACCAGTCACGAAGCCTTCTGCACGCCTTTTACACGGTGATAATTTTCATCAGAGTGGTGTACATATCTTGTGTTTGTTTTTATCCATTGGGTTTCGTTACATTTAATATTGATCACTGCCAGGGCTGTCAAAAAATCCAAAAGAGCCCCTCTAAAGGCGATACTGGTTAAATTCCAAAAAATTTCAATCGCCTCTAACTAAGAAAAAAGTACACTTTCCAGAAACAAAACAGCTCCGACTTTGTCGCCTTGAACTTTTTCTAGAACGAGAAAATCGTCCAACTTTGTTGCCTGGGCTTTATTTTTTGGGTGATATGATAAAAGCTGACACTAAGTGGTGTTTTTTTTTTGCATTTTTTTGGACAGCCCTACAGTGATCATACTACACTATCTGTTGTGTACTCATAACAAATATGCACAGCACATCCAGAACCTATACCAACAATGACCTGCCACCGGTGTAGCGTGCGTGAATGCTGTCTGTATATACAAGTATGCATGGATAGAAAGTCAGGTACCATAAAGTGTGACAATGTCGCGATGTCAAGGAGATGCTTCCTTCGTTTTTTTTCCCCTAGAGCTCCGTATAGACCTTCTCTACGTCACCCAGGGCCTTCTCTGACATTTCGACGTCCAGCGCGATCTTGAGCAACTTCTTGAGGTCGCGCTTGGTCTTGTTGCTGGTGCTAACATCCGAGCCAGAGGAGTGGTCCGAGAGGTCTTTCTCCAGCTGTAATTTATCCTGAGCACAGGTGTATATGCCCTTCTCGATCGTGTCCTCACTTATCAAGCGATACACGCGGACGGACCTGAAATGTCCATTGGCACAGTTGATGAAAATAAAGCAAAGGTTGATGAACTAGAGCAGGAACATCTCTGACTACCCAGAGGTTTCTTGCCTTACCTTTCTTGACCGACCCTGTGACACCGATCCTCTGCTTGCTTGTCATTGTACGGATTGAAGTCGATGTCGTGCAGGATGACCGTGTTCGCCGCTGTCAGGTTGATGCCCAGGCCGCCAGCGCGGGTTGACAGAATAAATATGAAAATGCTGTCGTCCTGGTTGAACTGGTCGATGAGCACTTGTCTAAAAGGAGAGATGATGATGGCCAAAAAGCAACCACGCGGGGAAATGGCTCATTCTGCTTACCTTTCCTGCACCGGCGTGGAGCCGTCCAACCTGAGGTACTTGTACCCCCTTATCCTGAGGTAACTCTCCATGATGTCCATGACCATGGTGAACTGCGAGAAGATGAGCACACGATCCCCAGCGTCACTTAACCCCGGAAGGAGCTCGTCCAGGCGGCGAAATTTGCCGCTGTTGCATATTTCATGATTCCCTAGACTGTGGTGCTCGATACACTGAAAGAGTAGGACGTGCAGAACGTGCAAGACAGCTTGAGGGCAACGCTTTAATTCGCTCTCTCACTTGCCACTCACCCTGTAGAGCTCGCACGTCTTGTGAATCTGATAGTCTGACATGACCGAGAGGTCCTCTACGATGAAATTAACGTTGGCTTCTCTATGGCCCGGATCCTGCTTCTTCAAGAGCTTCGCCAAGACCCGGATCTTCAAGAGACAATCGTAATGACGCACAAACTCTGAAGCATAGGTGTACCCCAGAAGGTAATGAAGCTGCTTCCTTGTACCTTCTCATTGTCATAGATGCTCCTGATCAACAGAGGGTGATTCGCCGCCTTCCTCAAGTTCATGAGCAGACCCACCCCGGATTCGCTGGGGTCTCTGGGGTCTCCCGCAGCGATCTAAAAAATAGTATAGGAATTGTCCAACACTCATGCCTCATTCAGCACTTAAAGGGCCAAAGAACAAGCAAACAAAATAACTGTCTCATACCGCCTTTGCTCTCTCCTTGTACTCTGATACCAGCCTCCTGTACAAATCCAACTGCTTGGAAGACATCGGGACCTTTAAGAGAAAACTTATCTAATACGCAGATCAGTCTTTTCACCGCTATGAAACCCACACACCTTCACAACGATTTCGGTTTTCTTTGGCAATTCCGTGAGGACCTCAGATTTCAGCCTCCTGAGGAAGAAGGGCTTCATGATCCTCTTCGCGTGGGCAATGCGATCCTTCTCATACCGAGATCGACTGGTGTCTTCTTGGCTTTTCTGGAACAAAACACGACTTTTAAACAAGAACGTTACACACCATTTTCTAGGTTTGTACGTTAGTTATTGGAAGTGATGCTGCGAATCCGAATTCGAACGTAGGATTCAAGTCTTTGATCCCTTTGGGGCTGTCAGACGAGAATTCGAATCTCAATGAATCCGAATGCCCGATAAATCCCCTCATTAGAGATTCCGTCAGAATGGGTATTTAGTACTGCTGCAGCAATGATCACAAAAAGGAGAAGTGCTCTGCATGACGATGCTGGAGCAGATCTTGCTTTTCTCCCAAAAATTCTTCAGTGCCAAAACCATTGACCGCCAAACCGTTCCACGACAGTCGTCCCTCATCATACCTCCAAGTGGCTGGGCAGGCATGACTCTGAATTTCGAGAGGCTTTGCATGAGCTGACCAGTGCTGACTGCTCAATCCCATGCCACTTGGGTTCACAGCACTTATATTTTTTAGCACTCGGCGTTGCCCAAGAATAAGTTATATGTATGTTCTTAAGCCTTCAGCTGGATGGCGACAATGACTCCACAAGCTTCTAGCAGCCTCTGAGTTCGCCTCTAAGACAGTCTTCAAGGGCAATGGTTTTGTTTTTTTACAAGGGGGGATCACTTCCGTTGCTTTTTATAGATTTGGGGCCAAGAGTATGCCTTATTTGTAAGAGTCCTCTGCATCCAACAGCGTGGTATTGCAGGCCTCTCAGCCCCTATGGGGGTCCCAAGTGCCAAAAGACGGCCCCGTGACCAAGCTTGGCTCCCTTTGGATCCAATGATGCGACCTCCTATCCTCCCCTTTGAGTGCGCATTGCCTAATTGATCCCCCAAGTACTGCCAAGTTCTGCTTCTGACAAAGTTCGATGACTAGGGTAAAAAATGAAGGGCTGAATGAAGCTTCATTACTTTAAAACACACTGTAAAGATGACGAGCAGAGGCTCAGACAATGAGGGAAGTGGGAAAGTGCCTAGTGGGGGCAGCCTCGCAAGAGGAAATTTTATTGCGTAACACTGTCAATTTAGCATTCTTCAGAGAATAAAAGTTGTTTAGTGTCATTTCAGCCTCCTATAGAACAAGCCCCTCTCGAAGAGACACCTCCCTCCCAAAGGGCACATTAAAACCCGTCAACCTCGGGGTTTGGTGTTCGAGCAAATACAGTATCATTGTGTCATCAGCACATACGGCTTTGCTTCAGGTGCTTTTTAACGTTGTGGGTGCCCAAGGACTGCTAAACATGGTGTGGGTCGTGGCAGCGTTTGCGTGGGAGGCACAAGAATTTCATGCATTGTCTCACTGACTCAAGTACCATAACCCAAGTTCATAACCCATCTTCATTGAAACTTTCTGAAAAAACGATTCCATTGGAGGCTCGCAAAGTGTCATCCCTAACGTCTCCGGCGACAGCTCCACCATCTTTGCTTTTGGCACTGCACTCATCACCGTGCGTGCGTGCGTGCACATGCGTGGGAGGAGCTTACTTTCCGGCAGACATCAGACGTGCGTCCCACGTCCGTCCCTAAGCCTCTGTCATACAGTACGGACGTGCTGTCGTAGGGTGCTGAGAGTTCCTATACTGAATCAGTCGCGACTATGACGTAACTCACCGGAAACATCGAGAACATCTTCTTCAGCTGCTCCTTCTTGTTTTCGAACATGTCGGGCATGACGAAGACCAACAGGGACATGAGCTCGACCAGGTTGTTTTGCATAGGAGTACCGGTGAGCAGAAGCTTCCGGGAAGATTTGACGCGCATCAGATTCTCATATCTAGGAAAGAAAGCACGATAGAGTCGTCATAGCAGACTGAAGTCCTGCGGCTTTTGGTGAAAAGACTTGTTACGCACAATACACTGTATCTTTATACACTGTACACACCTGGCTGTGGCCATGTTCTTAAGCATGTGAGCCTCGTCAAATATCACATAGTGGAACTCAAGTTTCCTGTAAGCACGACAGAATTTATGGTTTCCATTCATCTTATGTAATCCTGATGTTACCTAAACAGGACTCGGTCGTCCGCCGAGCTGATGACCATGTTATACGTGGTGAGGATGAGATCGAACTCGACCTCCTCGTTGACGATCTGCAACCTCATGTGTCTGCGCTCATCCTGCGAGCCGTAGTAGTTCAGAACTTTCAGAGAAGGGCACCACAGGGAGATTTCCTTCTGCCAGTTTTCTATGTCGCAAAACAGCTCAAATTAGGCAAAAGTCACCTCCTGGGATGCTGATGCAGAATAATCATCATTCATGATACATTGACTTGACGGAAAATGATACTACTTTAAAGAAAAAGTTGTATGTGCCAGATATTACCAATAAGAACAAGGCTGACAAAAGTTCATTCTTCATGGCCAACAGCAACCCTTTTGTACTAATCGCTCGAAAGTACAAGAACGTAACTTTGCGCTTTGCCCTCATACTGGGTAGATACGTAATATGGCCTCGCAAAATTGTGACAGGCCAATTGAATCAGCCCAAAGAGTAACTGAGCTTCTTTACACCCTCATCAGATGGAAAAAAATGTCAATCCCATAGAAAAATGTTTTCAAATATTTTCATATCTCTCCGTGTAGCACACAGAGAGATCACGTAACAAACAGAAGAGACTCCCAGAACAGCTAGTGTGCATCGAGGTTCCTCACCCATGGTGGAGGACGGCACGATGATGAGATGCGGGCCCTCGTCACCCATGTCTTTGAGGTGTGCGATGAACGAAATTGATTGAATGGTCTTGCCCAACCCCATCTCGTCGGCGAGGATGCCGTTCACGGACTGCTTATGCATCAGGACCAACCAGTTCAAGCTACGTGAGAAGAAATGTGGAGATTCGGTTGAGAACGAGCGTCTCCGGTGGTTTTTCTTACCCGATCAACTGAAATCCTGTAAGTTTCATCTCTCCGTTTAAAGACTTCGGTTGCTCTGTCAACTCTAAATGTGTCTTGTCCCCCTTGGTCAGGTCCTCCACCATGGACTCCATCTTCTTAGTTATCTTTTCACATCTCTCCATTAACCTTTAAGAGAACAGCACGATGCAGTTAAGCACAAGCTCAAGCACCTGAAAGACTCACTTTGCAATGGCGTCCCTCATTTTGATGAGCAAGGTCGTGTTGTTGAGCATTTCAGGATGAAGCATTCGCGACAGTTGGATTTTTCTCACCTGTCCAAAGTTGGTTTGGTCAGAGGAATCACACTTCTCTATGATAATTCATAACTTGTACGCACCAGATCACCCCATCCATCGTAGGGTCTTAATTCTACAATGGCTTCAACCTTCTTCTTGGAGCATCCCTGGATGCACGACAGTTCTCGATCAGTGGCGCTGTTGAAAAAGTTGAGGACGCGCTTCTTGTCGTCGGATAAGTGGGCGTCAACCATTTCATAATCCTGATAAGAGTTGCCTTGAATAAAGACGTCAACTGGAACAACACCGGGACGAATAACTCACCTTTTCGCCGTCCGAGTCCTCGGAGTCGTAGACCACGTTGTGCATGTTGTACTCTCCCTCGGAGTCGCTGTCGCCGGAGCTGTCCGCTTGGGCTCCATTAGCCTCCCTGCTGTTGTCGAGAAGTGACAGCTGAAAAGAAATCAGATCAAGGAGTTGCGAGCCTTAAAAAGGTCAAGGATTCTTACCTGGTTTCGTTTAATAGCGGCCTTTTTCGGAGCTTGGAATCCTGGCTGGCGGGCATTCGTCGAAGGTTGGAGCTGCTCCAAGGCTGTCTTGACCAGCCACTTGCTACTGCGTAACACGTCCTGGAGCTCCATGCGGTCCTAAATTAACAACTGGTTATATAACTGAAGAGTGAGCTAATAGCGTAACTTTTAGGTACAGCAAATCAGCGCTTTTCAGAGCCAAACGTCCTGCACTGCACTCGTAACGGACTCTTGCCTTTTGCGGGAACGCCTTTTGGAGCGCGTCGAGCTTGGCCTCGATGATCGATGACTCCGGTAAGTTTAACGAGTCCTGGCTGTTGCCGTTCGTGGTCGGGCTGGAGTCGCTCAAGATACGCGGTCGCTTGGACTGAGAGGTAGAGAAGAAATAAACCTTTATTAGCTCGTCACGACAACGTTGTCAACGCACCAAGGACGCAGCACTTGCGTCACAGGATCGCTTGTTGCTCTGTATGGAAGGCATTTTCACCAACAGCTCGATCAGGTCGCCGACCGATTCCTTCGAACTGATCAGCTTGAAGCTCGACGACAATCACTTTATACTACTTCGCCGGGTGTGTACGTTATAAGGAACGAAACAAGTCGGCGCAAGTACACCCATTCTCCTTCGTCACCTCATTGGACCGGGAGGCTTTCTCCCAAAACGTTAGGTGAGAAGTACTTGCTCATTGACTGTCCAGCAGGAGGAATCAATAGTGGCACCGTGCAATGACGCAAGGGTCAGCATTGGCTGAGGGACTTGCTGGAACGGGTCTAGATCTTAGCTGTGTCGACTGAAATGCAGAACGTTGCACATCCCATGTTGTGCAAGATTCATAGGCAGGCGCCGAGCTGCTGCTGACAGTACCTCACCAGTGAACGGTCTGCGTTTGTACCGTTAAGAACAGAGCGGTCTCGACCTACTGCATTCTACGTAGCTCGCTGGCCAGATCCAGCTTGGCGTCCTTACCCACTTCAACCAGATTCACCTCCTAAAGTGCATGACAACTTTGACTGGTCCTCGGAACAGTCACCAGATGCCCGCCAATGCTCTGAATCCAACGCCAGATCAAGCCTATGCACGTGACAGCTTTTCCTGATGCGCTAACTCTACAGCATGCAGCTCGTCCAGGTTTGGGCGCCAACGGGACCGCTCTGTCCTTTTCGTCCCGGGTGCGTCATGAGTCACCACTGTGCGGTTCACCACTCTCCTGTAGTTCCTCACCTGAGATGGTCTGAAGACGGGAGACTCCGACAACTGCTGACTGTCGCCGTCGTCGGTCTCAGCGTCGTAGGCAGAGCCGCTGTTATGCTGCTGGACGCCGTTGACCCCTGGTCCGGGCTCCTCTTCTTCCGGAGTCCGGGCCCTCTTCTGGCCGCCGGCAGCGCCGTCGTCGCCCAACTCACCCGAGGAGGCGGAAGAGCCGGGCACCGACCGTTGGAATCGGAACTGGCGGAGAGAACTCATGGCGGCTCTGGGACGAACGAGACGCCAGGCAATTTCTAGCCGACGGACAGACGGGCAGATGTATAGACAGACAGACGGATGGACGGATGTCTCCCTCGAATTGTCACTGGCGAAGTCGTCGTCAATCCAAAAGCCACGGTCGAAGAAGCTTCGCAAAGCAGAGCAGAAGCTGCTGGAGCTGCAACGATCTCTCCTTCTTCTCCTTTCTCCCGCACATTGAGCAGCTGACTCAAGATTTCCGGCCGGCTGGGGCGCAGAGGGGCCCGGGGGGGCCCGCGGGGGCCGCCTGGCAGAGGGACTTGGTCTGCGCGGGCATAGTCAGCGTGGTTGTCCGATTCAAGCGTTCATGATACCCATGAGTCCGGTGCCGGTGACGTTGAGGCAGACGTGGGCAGACTGAACGGACTGGTCCTGAACGCTGGAGTGCTTCTGCTATGGGAAACGGAGGACTGGAATGAGTGCGGTCAACGCTCTTCTCATACCGTGAACTGAGTCCCGTCGACGCGTTGAGCGGCACGGGCAGCGTACGGACAGCGTACGGACAGCACGACCGCGACCACGACCACACGAGTAGCTTGTACCTCGTCGTCGTGCTGCACTTGGGTAAAGGCCGCATGCTCTTGGAGAAGCGCCGTTGCCAGTCGTCATCGATGCTTTCTTTCTCTTCTTCCATCTTGGTCCGCTCCTGCGTGGTCGGGTAGAGAATCCTGGTCGATGCCGGACAGAAGAAGTATAAAAGGACGTTGGAATGTTTGTGACTCTCTTCAGTTGCGAGGTCAAGCTGGAGGATGACCTGGAGGCAGTCAGTAGTGGACAAACTTGGTCTCGCACTCCGGGTCGTGTATTTAGTCTGAGTGTGATGAATACTCATAGTGCGACTATTTTATCAAATTTGGTGATTGAGCTGACTTAGTAGTGTTAGTAAGAGTACCTATAATTGCTTTTGCCTCAGGTAGAACGTTTGATGACACAAGAAAAAAACAACTGTCCTGCTCAACACACTGTAACAGTAGAAGGACAAGGTATGGGAGTGCGTACAGAGCAAACTCAGGATGAGAGTGAGCAAAAGTTACGTGGTTGAGTTGTACTGCTGAAGATTGCACATTCAGTCATGCCATAAGGGTAATATTAAGACATTTAACATTACACCACGGCAAGATAAGTTACGTAAATTAGTGCTAATTAGTCTGAGTGAGACTAATAACGTCAGAGCAGCAGAAATCTCAGCAAAAGTTTATTGCTCTCACCAAAGCTAATTACACCACCCGGATCAGTGAAGATGCCTCTGATGTTGGTGGCGTCGGTTTCCGCCTTGCCTAAAGAGGCATTCCTGTTGTTGCTTATTTTGGGGTATCAAGTGACGGGATCGCGATCGGTAGATTTGCATCATTGCATAATCGCTCCAGGAGAGAAACTGAGTCAAAGCATTTGCACGCAGGTGGTTCAGTGTCTGGGACATGATTCAATCTGCGGAATGATTCAGTCCAACGAGTTCGGCCACACCAGAGTCCAGCTCTGCCAGTGCCCTCCTGCTCGACGAGGTCTTCCACCTCGCCATTGCGACCTCCACTGGGACCAGAACTGCCCCACCCAGACCGACAGAGTCGTTCAAGAACAGTACAAGGTCAGAGGATGCAATTTCAGTGGTGGCAACATGTGGACTTCAATTCACTTCGACGCGGAAATTTGACCTGGCCAGTAGAAACAGGATTAACTTTGCCAAGAACAGTAAGGAGCAAAGGTGGTCTCCGTTATGGAGGATCTTGATGACGTTGTTGAGGAAAATACCAGGTTTTAATCCCCAAGCTTTGGCTAGATTCGCCTCCTTCCCCTCAGGCAGTGTGGCTGTAGTTGGGGCTGATGATCTTGAAGCTGTCTCATCAGTTCTCGTGCTCGCTCTTTACAAACTTGACGATTCATGATTGTTGAACCCTCAACTTTAGCCGATGTGGCAACTGTTGCTTTTGGTAAAATTTTAAAAATTGATGGGATTCCAATAATGCCACCACCGTCCACGTGCCGGATCATACTCGTGGGCTTGGATGGTGACGCCTGTGCCTTCTCGTAGTACTGCGATAACCGCTGTCCTCGGATCGAGTCTTGCTCTTCGTCGCTGCAGACGGCCTACACCAGCTACCAGTTCTATCTCTCGGCCATCTTGGTCGCCATCAAGGACAATCAGAGATGCCTTTGTCCGTCACCCGAGTACCAACTGCAGGAAGAAACCGACCAAACGATACTGAGGGATGGCAACCTGACAGGACTCGTTGTCACCCACAAATGCAAGAGGGTAGGAGACCCTGACGCAGTTCTTGTTCAATCTGACGTCTCTGTTGGTGCAACTTTCAGTTACAAACCTGCCTGCACGGCGGCCTCTGTCGAGAGATCACCAGGAAAAGCGGCGGCAACCACGACGTCTCCGTCACCGGCGGCCACTCTGCTCTGGTGAGAGAGACGTGTTTCTGTGGCCAAGGAAGCATTTGCACACCGCAGTCTTACAGCCGCATGAATGTGCTGAAGGTACGTACCAGACTGGCATTTTGTGGTGTGAACCTGTGTTCTGGTCTAAACTCTCTGTGTTGGTGTCGTTCTCTTGGCTTTCATTGCAGGGGTTCGTCTTCAACATCTACTGCGACGTGAACTCCGTGGAAAAATCTGCACTCACAGAAGCTGCAACGACACATCCTTAAATGGCGGGTGCGACCACGCTGGCTACGATGGAATTATTGCTCTCTGTTGATGCAGAATTCGTCATATTGAGGGAGGTTTTAGAAGTCACATTTTTCCCGAGGTAAAGTTGATGAGTTATTGCAGCTGAGAGATTATCAAGCAGACTGACGAGGTCTGAATACGACACATATCTGAATACAGCCAACCTGGAGAAATAGGGTTTGGATTGATGTTGCACGTCCGATTGTACAGTAGCCAAGGAAACTATAGCTTTAGCTTTGGTATGCGGCCCCTGAGGTGGGCAGTTGGCTGATCACAGAGCAGACAGAGCTCAATGAATGTGTTCCAGGCCCAGGTCGACGTCACGGCCCTGTTCCTGAGCAAGGAGATCAACTTTGTGACCACTGCTCCATCCGACTTGACAGCCCTTCATTGTGGTATGCCACACACTTCCTCGAAGTTTTCTGCCACTGACATGAAGGCTCAGAGGAACAGCTGGGTAATGAAGGCATTTCAACAGATTTGGGGCAAGAGTGGTTGCACAAGATGAAGGATCCATTCGGGGAAACAGCCACAATCACAAGAAAAACTTTTGAATACTCTCATGCAAATAGCGCAAATGCCGTTTACCCTCTTTTCACTTGAGAAAACTATCATGGCCTTCTACAACTAAGAATGAACTATTCACAAGCTGGTACAGACGTGGCAATGCCGTGCTCTGCTCTGCCCAAGGATGAGTTAAGATGGGGACTCTTTTGCTAAACAATTATTACCCTGAAAAAGCAACTATTATTTCCCTCGCAAACTGTACAGACCAATGCTATCCTTGCAGTTCAACACAGATCTAGACTTGCCTCATCCTTCATTGCCTCATTTCCACACCTTGAGTCCAGTGGTCTCGCCCACAGAAAAACTAAGCGACTGCAGCAACACGGAAGTCTACAGGGTGCGCAATAAGTCCGGGAAGTGTGACTTTGTGAGACAATAACTCCTGCTTTGATCGAATTTTCGCACTTAAAGCAGGCTCATATAATTCTTGGCCTGTCCGAAACAAGTTTGTTTCAACAACAAAGTCCCAAAATTGCTTCATTTGTCATCATGAGCAACTTTGGTGACACTATAGTGGCCTTTCACTGAGCAACCGAGTCATTGTCGACGAGCTCAAGGACAACTCGGTGAGCTACAAGACCATCAAACGGTATTTAAAGACTGCGAAGAGATCTGATGGACCCAGGAGTGGACAACCAAAGTCGGTGGGGACCAAGGAGTGCTTGAAGAGGATCCGGGAGAAGGTCAGACGGAACCAGTCAAGGTGACTCAGGAAGATGGCCAAAGAGGAGAACGTGAGCGATAGGTTTTTGAGGAATCTTGTCAAAGAGGATCTGGGGATGAGATCCCCCTCGTCTTCATCACAAAGGGCGTCAAGATCAACAAGGAGGTCTATCTCGCAATATTGGAGGACCAAATACTGCTGTGGATCAAGGCCAAGTATGGAGAAGCCTTTTTCACATTTCAACAGGACTTTGGCCCAGCCCATGGGTTCAAATTGGCGACAGGAGTGGTGCAAGCAAAACTTTCCAGACTTTCGGGACAAGTTTACCAGGCCACCATCAAGGCCTGATCTCAATGTCATGGACTCTACAACGTGATCCACTCTGGAGCGCACGGCTTGTGCTTCGTCTCACCACAACTTGACCAGCCCGGAGGCCGCCCTTGTGCAGGAGTGGGACATAATCAGTGAGGAAACAGTGCGTGCTGCCTTCCGACAGGTCCAGGGATGCCTTGAGGATGTACTTCGTGAGAACGGCGGACGTTTTGAACATTTATGATCAGGTAGTTTCGTATGACCAGTGTGTAATTTTGTGAAATTTGTTTGACTATAGTTGGAATTACGGCCTATTTTCCCTCTTCCCGGACTTTCTGCGCACCCTGTACCGTGTCAGGAGTTGAGTGTAAACTGAGCTTCGCCATCGAGGTTGCAACTTGCAATTATTGACAGGCATGAGTCATCATCTTGACACAAAGGAAAAAACATAGAATACTTTGTTTCACAAATCTTGGCCAAAAGACCTCGCAGGACCCGACGGTCGATCTTCACCTTCACATCCCTCCAGCCTCGTGTGCACGTCCTGCAAGTGGCAGGCAGCTACCACACGTTGAGAAGTCTCCATATCTGAGAATGAGAATGATGACCTGTTAAATTGAGGAAGTATTCTTAGTCACAGTCGATATGACGTACCAATCGTTCTGTGCCAATGAGTTTTGCCGCAAGTATCAGAGATGTTTGGAGAGTACAACTGATGCTGCGTGAAGCATGTGCGCCGAGCTAGTACACGCAGCAATTGCAGCCAAGGTCGGGTCATAATTTCACCAAGGCATCACACAAATTTTCAGACTTTCGAAATAAACTGGATAAAAGTGTTATTGTGGGGACTTTTTTCAGATTGGAACGATCTCCACTGCTGTTCATCTACGTACATGGTCACCACCACGTGGGGATTTCCGGATAATTGTTTTTTTTTGCCGGCAACCAATTAATCCCGTTATTTTGCCATAATGATGCTCTTGACGGAGGTAACAACTCGTATAGCGAGAATCCGCAGGAAAACATTACGGAAAGTAAGGCCATGTTTCACTCAACCTATTCTACTTCTCTTCATCACGTGCATTAGCAACCTCTTGTACTTGACTTCTCTGTCGAAGCAACTTAAAAATATACATGCATATCCCTACTTGTACCGTGTCTGAGGTTCCTTCAAAAGTAGGCAAAGAAACAACTGCCTGTGTCAGTACACAGGTCCTAATACCATGATAAATAACACTGTGACGTTATAACGTGATATATGGACGATATGGCACGTTGCCATATGTGGCCTATATGGTGTAGCACGTCGCGATACCTGTACGATATAAAGGGTGCAACAGCAAAATTGTCACTGAATTTCAATCCCTCGCCACACCTGGGTGATGAGTCTCTGGAGCTCAGACCAAGAGTCCAAGCATCTACGTGATTGTTCCAGTCACACTTGAACACTTTGACTCCCGAGGGTTCAAGAAGGGGTGCCGAGAGACCGAGACTCAGTGACACTGTTGTTGTTACTCCCTTCAGCACGTTGCGATATGTGGACGGAAGCCCATTGCATTAAATCTGCACCAAAGCGAGATTGCTGAGAACTGCTTGCATGACGCACCAATCCGGCCTTCCATGGCCATCCTCACTACATACGAGATGCCATCGACAGAGGGTTTTTATTAGCTGTCGTGGCCGCATTTCTCTCTCTTGCCACCCACACACACGAGGGCGCAGAGTTTGCTCCACTAGACAGAGGAGTCGTTTGCAGTGACGCTGGAATTCAGGTCTAGTATCATGACCGCTTTATTTGGCCTTGCACGTGCATGCCTCTGGAAAGCAGTGCGATCCTGCGGAATGGTGCTGTCCTCGCTATGCAGCACATCCACAACCTGTCTGGCAGAGACAACGGTACTGCTTTCTCTCGTGATTCTCACAGCGGGATAGAAGGCCTTCCCAGTAGGCCGGGACAGAGAATGGGGCCTTCTGATTACGTAAGCAAGAGCCCCAACTTGGAAGTCCGAGAAGAGGGCTAATTTTGTACGCTGCTTTCTCACAAGGCATCGCCTGGCAAGACGCTAACACTGCTTGCTCTACCAACTTCACACTGCTGAGCCCGATGAGGTATGATCTGAATGCCTGCCGTGCACGCACGCCCTGCTCTCCTCTGCGGCAGATAGTGCACGCATACGCACGTGGCACTTGGTGGCGTCCGCCGCGTGAAAATGGCATTTACTTTGGTCACATATTAACTTAAGCCCTGATTTGCTACGACGTCGCACACAAAAAGGAAAAGCCCTCGTGCAAAGAGAAGCCAGAGAGCCCTGTGCATCCAGGCCTACTAGACCAGGGGCCTTTCTTCCTCTGGGCCTATGCACTCTTGGAACTTCTTTACGGTGCCCGTGGGTCCTTCCACTTTCTCTGCCGCTGCTCGTTGTTACGTCAGTCAGTCGGTGGGAAAGTGTGGCCTGGTGTGGTATTGGAAGGTTGGGCCTCCAGTTTCTCCCTCTGAATTGCAATCACGAAAGAGAACTGGGTGAAAAATACCAGCCGATTGCTCGACAGTCAAAGGCATTGGTGTTATGCTGGTTGTGTGCCAAATTTGGTCCTCTGTAACTCCGTCCATTCGCTGCTGCCAAATTCAAGAATAATGTCTTTGCCAAGATCCAAGTCTGCCCCAGATGTAGTTCTTCCCACGGAAGGTTGTTGCGGCCCGTACAGAGACGTCCTATGGTAAGGAATACACTTGTCACGATGCTTCGTCACTCGCATGTGCTACTGCTTGCTCTGGCCATCTGCGTGTGCTCCTCGTGCAGGAGCCACATGAAAGTGAGCGTACACATGTTTTGGCTGGGGGAGTGCTCCACCAGACAGGCGGACAGGTAGGGGACCAGGGGCGGGGGCCATGGCCAAGTCAGCGGGGCCAGCGTGGGTCTGGGGTGGGTCGCCCGTTCAACTATTTGGGGACGATGCTCGTGCTCTGTCATATGCGCTGCATGGACACCAAGCAGTCAAGGGGTTTGGCTGCAGTAGCTGCTGATGTCCTCGTAGCTGTCCAAGCAGGTGCCAGGACACAGTCCCCGCAGACAGGATGTCTACCGCACTGTTAACGTGATGAGGCAGGTGTCTGCTTGCACTAGTTAGCAGCTAGTGGAGTAAATAGTCTGTGTTACACTGTTGAGGTCATTGGTCACAGTGCATTTTTCAGGCACTGCGTAGTAACAGCATGGGCGGTGCAAGCAACGGCAGTCAGATTCTCCATCATAAGTGTATTTTCTGCAGTTTACAGCTTAATGGGTGAGAGTTTTTCCAGAAACTCGGTCAGACTTTTTCCAGGTAGCATCTCTGATCTGCTTCTCCAGACCTTTTTTGCCTCGTGTGTACTGTTCTTTGACCCATGTGGTTTGATTGAGAGATAAAGGAATGGAAAGACACTGCCAACATGTCCAGTGAGTCATCGACTGGAACTGTTCTGGAAAGGTGTATTCAATTGTTATTAACTTTTTATGACATGCTCCGAAGAACTGATGGCGATAGTGGAGGGTAAAATTGGATTTGATTCTTGTCAAAAGTGAAATATGCACAGGATTGAAAGACATTTGCAGCTCAGATCCAGCCTCTACGGCTCAGCTTTTCAGAAATGCTTTCCTTGACACGCTATGGTAAATTTTCAACGACATTACTGTATTGCGTCACGCTTCTCCCTGAACATGCTCCACATCACATGAACTGAACACATGCTGTCTTCACAGTACTTACTTTACACTTGCTGGTGTTACACATGTGCGACAGCTGCAACCCTTTCTGGCCTTTGCACTTTTGCCCCAGCAGGTCTTTCCACTAAACGTGTACGCAAATTGATTTCCACGCAAATTCAATGGGTGCAAAGCGTCTCAGCGCCGACCTCACTGTGATCCTCTCTGATTGCCACTGTTGCTCGGCATCTCCCGTCAAAAGGTTGAGCCAACAGCAAAGCTCTGCAAGCCAAACGCTGGTCATTCTCAACCTTTCCACGTGCCCCACGTAATCGGTCGTGATGCCGAGTGCCAATCTTGCTGTTGCTGCCTGCCAACATTTGATTGTTATCACCTTTTCTGATGTCGCCCCACAACGTCCTGTCTTTTTGCCCTGGGCTGCTCACTAAGTGTTGCTACTGACGACCAGAGCCCTGCTGACGGTCAATATGTCCCACTTCTGCTCACTCACAGACGTGGCCAAGTCTCCCTGACCAAGAAATCCTTTCCTCTGCACTCGGGAAGTGATGCTTTTATGACGAGTCTCTGTCCAGAAAGTCCCGTACATGACCTGACCGTCAAGTTCTGGCCGAGTGCGAGCCATTTTCAGTCTGGTGGCCACGCACGTGTGTACCAGTGATGTCAACCATTCACATCACACACGTGCCCGCTTGGGGCCATTTTTCATTAAGTACCATCGCAATTTCTGGCCCCCACTTATTCGCTATTCTGAGTGAGCTACGGTGAAATGCACGATTCTTCCTCGATTTATCGTCGCGATCAGAAAGAAAATTTCGTTTGAAAATCGTACTTTACTTCTGCAACGCATATCGGACATTTATGCTTCATGTGGTAGAAAAAAAACAACTTTTCATAGGAAAACGAGCTGAATTTACCACGACGCACAATGATGCGCACTTCGGAGTGTGCTGCTATCTTATAAATATTAACTATAACTATATATCGCATCTCCGTATTGGAGCGCTAGTTTTTTACCGAGGTGATTTGACATGTTCGAGGCCTCATATTGTCCGAGGGCGATAGCCAAGATATAAAGTGACTTAGTATTGTCTGCCCCTGGGCCAGAGGAGGACAATAAAGAAAAAAGTTCGCTTCAAACATTACATAAGAGGACCGCACTTAACAAATTAAGCCCCACTTTCAAAGAGAGAGAGAGCGATTGTGAACTGACCTTATCTCGGACAGCACTCACCAACCTGATCAGAGGGAAGAGGACGTCACTTCAAACGGCTACCAAGTGTTTAAGATCTGCAGGGAGCGTTGCCAAAGGCTGTTGGTCACCATTCACCGGGGAAAAGGCATCACGAGGGGAAGGCTCAAGGACTGGCGTGAGTTTTCGAACAGCATGATGACGAACTGGGTGCGGACTGAGCATGACGATCATGTTTGCAGTGTACAGCCCCGACCCGTACGTGTCCGTCCGCGTGATCGGCACTCCCAACGGACAGAAGCGCACCCGCCACGTCGCCAGCACCTCGGACCCAGAGTGGGCCGAGACCCTCGTCTTTCACATAGATCCTCACCGAGACAGACTCATTGGTAAGTGCATCCATCTGAGTTGACCTCGTACGCACGGTTGCATCAAACCAAAGGGTTGGAACAGCAAAAATGTGACTGAGTCTCTCAATCTCTGTCCACACCTTGGTGATGGAGTCTCCTCAACTCGGCCCGAGAGTCAAATTGTTCGAGTCATTTTCTTCCTTGAATACTTGGGACTCTCGGGCCGAGTTGAGGAGACTCCAGTGTGTGTTTAGGAGACTCAGTGACACTTTTTGCTGTTACATCCCTTATTGCTGCAGTATGCAAGGTAGCTCCTCGATTATAACAACACCTCTCGTCACCGTACTAAACTTCATATAATTGGAGTTATTCTTATGCTCAAATTGACTCTAGGGCTGAATAGTATGAACAAAAATCTTCACTTGGTTTGAGAGGAATGTTCTTTATATTTATTTTTGGTCCCAAACAAACCAGTAACAGCTAAAGACAGTATGAGAATGATATTACATTTCTAGTTGAGAGAAGATTGGGGTAATCTTGGAAGGCCATTTATCCTCGGTAAGAGTGAATCTCAGAAGAAGCTCGAAATTTTGCTGGTTACTCCTCCCTCGCATATGGATGGCGCTGACGGTGCTGTGCATCCCCCTCAGTAACCACATCAGCATGCATTTGACTATGTAATTCAGCATGTCAGCAGGGCCCTTTCCCACATAGTCAACACCTCAAGACAAGTCCAGGTTTTTATATAGTCAAAAATTGGTCATCAAAGAAGAAATTGACATATTCAAAGTTTCTGTTCATGTAAACGAGGGGCTTCTGTATGTATTAGGCTAAGTCTGGCGGCGTCCCAGATTTGTGGCAAGAATTCACTTCAAGACCTTGTAATCAAATGAAATGAAAAAATGATGACTTTTTGGGTTCCCCTCTGCTTTCGAAGTTTGTTAGTTAGTCACAGTACATAAGGGTGTTAAGTCAGTATGACAAGTTTGAAGTGGCCTTTCTCAGTTACTTTCTAGATGCTAACACTGAAGCAGTGTAGTTGAATGAAAACTCAAAAAAAGTGTTTTCAGCTTCGTCACAAGGCTGTCAAAATCTGAGCACCTTGTTATGTATGTACTGAACTTATGCAGTAAAAGCTTATTGCCATGGAGGGGGGTCCAAAAAAGTTTTGTATGAAAACCTTCACCATTTGGTATTAGGTGACAAACCTAAGATGTCCTCAGTTAAATTCCACAGTCTCTAATGTGTATGGGTATAATTGTAGTACGTACGTGTCAAACGACGATATAAATCGGAGCTGTTCCGTCAGAATTTGTCCTGTATGACCTGAACCGCACCGTGAACGAAGAAATAGGGAGGGAGATCGTAGACGTGTACGGATTCAAGAAGAACACAGACCACGACATTGTCGTCGCCTACAGAAATGTGAGTTATACCAGACGTGAGTACAGAGTATTGGCAGCCTTGGTACCGTAGCTGTACTATGCGCTCTACTGCTTTTTTCTCCAATTTTAAAGTTTGGCCTTTTGGATTTGGTCAGCTTTATCAAATGATTTTGCACTTTAAATTGTTGACTGTAAAGAAACTGCTGATATCCTTTGCTGGGCAGGGAAGAGACGAACAGGGGCTATGAGTTACTGGCCAAAGCAGACAGTGACAAAGCTTTCAGTAAAAATTTCACCTGAAGCAGAGGTCAAAGAAGCTTCAAGGACACCTGAAAGGGGCGGATTCCTGTAGATTTTTGACAATCACATGTAAAAGAAGAGATTTCAAGAATAATCAATGTAGCCTCGTTTTTGTCAGTGACGCAAAATGACGTTTCTTGCTTGACTTTGCCAGAAAGTGACGAGAAAGACATCTGCACATCTTTCCTTTTCTTCTGTCTCCTCATAGGGTTCCATGATCGAAATCACCGTCAGGGTGGAGCTGAGGTAACGGCCCAACTATGTGCACACAAATTCAGCCTTAGGCTGAAACTGCGACGTGCAGTCAGACTCTCAAGTATTCCTCACCGTACAATTTCTAGGGCTAGTTTTCGACCATAAGTCCTAGACTACGGACATTTTTATGAAAAGTTGCTGTAACAACGCTTGCAGTCTCACTAGTGCTCTATCACACTATTCACTCAACACCTCAGTAATGTGCAACTAATTAGCTTTGTTCGAACTTTTTGTTTTACTTCTTGTGAGGAAATGAGCCCCACATTTTTGGCCTTGAGGCCCGTTCACTATGGGTACTTTTTTCTCTGCAAAAAACTTTGGCAGTGCTGGCGGTATGGTGCAGAAATGAGTGGCTCTAGACTAAAAGTGCACGTCATTTTATTTTTTTATAGGAGATTCTTAGCTTTCCACAGAGGGGGGAGCCACTTCTGTAGCTTAATCCAGTCAAAAGTTAGGACTGAAAAAGGAAATGTGCACTGCACTTTCTAATAAAAGTATGCTGCAAAACTTTGAGTTAAAAGTGCCCATTGTTAGTGGTCCTAAAGAAAAGGGGGGAGGGTAGAAAAATCTTCATATTTTACACACCCAGTCCAAAAAGGGCTGTTTTCCCCAGGAAAGTACATGTTTAAACTAGCGTAGTGTGCATGTACAACTAATGTTTAAGTAATGCTGTCCGGGACTCGACAAGTGCAATAGAGAAATAGACTCAATCGTATTGCTGACACTGAGATGGTTCACGAGAGACCACTCAAAAAGAGTGATCACTCCTACTGTGGCAACCATTTCTGAGCTGCCACTCGACGTCCATGAAATCGTGTATCAAAGTTGAGTGCAAAGATCACCCTTTTTTGCATCCTTGACGCATGGTATGGATATCATAGAAAAGGTTCGAGTAATAGAGCAGTAGAGGCTTTACAACTGTCAGTACTACGTGGGTTTTTTTTCTAAAAAAAAGTGTCTGACTTAGACGTAATTGTCGGAACATCTCGAGGTGTCACGAATCCTTCTAAGCCTGAATGTATCTCTTCTCAGTCCCGAATTGGACCTTCGTCTGGGCTTGTCTCTCTGTCCCGAAGAGTCAGACTTCCGAAGTCGTCGCAGGGCAACGGTCTTTAAGGCCATGAGGGACCTCTTGGGCGAGGAAAAAGGCCCTGCCAACCAGCAAGAGGTAAGGAAGAGACATTAAAACTTTCCGGATGTCCTGACAGAAGAGGGGTTCCCACATCGACGATGTCCGGATCAGCTATTTATGGTCCTAGGAGCCAGAGGAGAAGTGCTGATAGCTTCTCTTGTCGTTCACCATGCAAAGTTGGCGGCGTCTTTCCAACTTCCTTGCTTAAGTGGCATCACGAAAAAAGACTTTCAAACTTTCCTTAGAGCCCAACTGTCTGCTTGATGACGTCGGGCGGCGGCTTTCGCGCCATGATCGCCTACGCCGGCGCGTTCAAGGCGCTCACCGAGATGGGCATCATCGACTGCTGCACGTACGTGGCCTCTCTGTCGGGATCGTCTTGGTGAGTCTGCCTGATGCACATGGATTGCATGCATTACACGACGTCAGGGTGGGTGTGGTACGAGCAGGTTGGAAAGTCATCATCACTGGCTGGAGGTGCATTCAGGCAGACTTGAAATTATTCATAAGACGTGGAGATTTCTCATTTGCAGCGTTCACTCCTACCCACTGAGGTAAGGAACCATCGCTCAGTGCTGCAGCATCACCTACGAAGTCGTGCAAAATGTTTTCCCTGAACATGAACGATGGTTCTTCACTCAAAACTCCTCACAGGGTGGTTCAAATTTAGCCAGCAATGCAGCATTGGAAAGCTATCAGTGCCCCTTCTTCATAACGTCAGGGACTCTGAGTGCTTAGTCAGAAATTTCTTCCGCAGTCCCCAAGTTGGTCACTGATCAATCACTACAGAAACGGGCTAAAAAGACTTGGTTTATCTTTGATTCTCGAATGTTGTGTCGGTGGTGATGAAGAGAAAACAGCTCCGGATCATGCAAATGAGCGAACTTTTTGCTCTACGAATCGCACAAGCTCATCATTCGAGCAGCACACAAAAACCTTGCTCATGTTCTCGTCAGCCTTTTTTGCCTTTTTTTGCCGAGCCACCCAGGCGTTTCTGTCTTGGCGGCCTGAACTTTAAAGTAACGAATATTATGGATGAGTATCGAGTGCTAGAACTCCACAGTTATTAATGCTACAAAAAAGTGTCTGGCTCCAAAGGAAATGTCGGCATTGTGCAAATCTCGAGGTGTCACGAATCCTTCTGAGCCTGTGAGTACATGTAAGTTCAGGCAGGGGGCAGTGCCGCACTTGCAGTGCCAACACCCAGGTGTGGTGCCGACAGCCAGAAGCGTTTCCCACTCTGGGGGACATTTTGCGGACCGCCCTTCTCTGGCTAGAGGACGCACGCGTGGAGAAAGCCGTCGACCTTGACCAAGTAGACACTGACTGATCTCTCTAGAAGCTTAGTGACCTTCGTACTGATTCACTTAGCTGTGCGGGAGTTCCGTAAATCTGTTCTGATAGTATTGCCACTGCATCACATATCATGTGACCAAGTCCTGGACGATCAATCATAGTCTATCATTCAGACATGACTTTGGTTGGGAAGCCGATAGCGAACTGAGATTTGTGCCTACGGCTCGCCAAAACTTTATCCCTTGTCCTTGAAAAAAAAAATACAAACTAAACGATGCAACGATATAGTTTGTGAAGCAAAGTCATTGCCATATGTTGACGACATCATACAAAAATGATCACAGCTGAGGCCAGAGAACTTTTTTTGCTTGTAAATGAAAGAATAACGTTTTAGCGACTGAATGAAAGAATAACGTTTAAGCGACAATCCACATTGACCACAGCCACTGGTGTCTTTGAGACGAATTTCACAAGCCGCGAACGTGACTGCGTCCATGTTGACGTTGGAGTTGTGCGGAGTCTTTTCAACCTCTTCCACCGGGCAATTCCAGATTGAGCGATGCAGCGGTTTGATTGTAGGGAGCTCAGACAAGAGCATAGCACCCTGACAATAGAGAAAAACATGATACAAGGTCACCAATGTTTGGGATATCTAAACTTGTCTCCAAAAGTATGTGAACACCCGTCATAGGGACGAAAATACTGAAATGTCGTGCGTTTTTGAAAGCATTTTCAAATTTTTTTTGACCACTCAAGGGGAGCACACACACACACACACACACACACACGCGGCAAGTCCCTTTTTTTTGGGGGGGGGGTGCATAAGTATTCGGACACTTTTTCCTGTTGCTGTAACTTCCTTAAAATTGCAGCTACATGAACAGTATTTACATCGTTGGAAGGCTTAAAGTCTCAGCAGTTGAACTTTTCACTTTACTTTGGATGAAATTGCATATTAAAGGCAGCGCTGGCCATTTTGTCAATGCAGTTAGCTCGTCTGCTGTACGAAATAGAATCATGCAAAGCTCCATTAACATTGAAGCTACACACACTGTACTTACATCGTTGGAAAGCTTGAAGACTGAGCTGTTGAACTTTTCACTTTACTTTGGATGAAATTGCATATTAAAGGCGGCGCTGGTAATTCAGCAAAAAAATTACTACATACGCTCACTGCTCCACTACAGAGCTGGTGTTCAAATACTGTTGAAGGCAAGTGTATGTGTATAAAGCACGAGAGGACTTTATCTACTCTGTGTGAGTGTGTCCGCGGTTGGTCTGGGCGGCTGATTTTCATCATTTTCTCGGCGGATTTTGAAAAGGACAGGCCCGTATGCATGTCTATGTGTGGCTGGTCTTGGCGGCTGATTTTCGTCATTTTCGCGGCTGATTTTTGTCAGAGACACACACAGACAGACGGTCTTTTTCATTCCTTCTACCCAACAAAGTGGGTAGCGCGAAAGTGCTATGGTAATGTAGTGGAATAGCTGTAGCTACGAGTTGTAACAGCCCTTCACTGAAGCAGCCAATGCCACCGAGGCTGTCGTATCGTGAATGGCAGCAGGCAGGAGGACACAATGTGCGTCACCCCGTAGCATGAAAGCAAGTTCAAGATCAGAGCCACCATCGTCAGAAGGCGGGCATCACCCTGCCAGCACTGATATTCCCCATAACAGAAGCAGCCCATGCTTCCCACTGACATTATACTACAACATGAACGTGTATCATAACTGTATTGCATGCACCCTACCAATATATCAATGAGTCTGTTGACTCCAGGTGCAGGTGGCATGGACAACACAGAGTGCATGGTCAGTGTGAAGCACGGGGTCAGCAAGAAGTGCGGGGTCGGTGTGAAGCACGGGAACAGCATGAAGTGCATGGATGGGGAGTAAGACAGTGGTTCATAGAATTCTCCCAAGCCAAGCTGGGTACGTTTTCTGCTAATTTTGTTATTAAAGGGATTGCGACCTTCAAGTTCTGAGCTCTTGCACTCCAAAGCACTCTAAAGCTGTCAGCGCACGTATTCACTGCGCGTTCCTTGGAGCTTCTGCTCAGACTATTTATTCATTGTGGACCCAACGCCATCATCACAAATTAAGACAAAGGGTTCTTTCACGCCACGAAAGCCCTATATTTCTCAGTGCGCGGTCTAAAGATAAAGAGGGGAGATGAAAAAATGAATGAGATTTCTCGGGCATGCTGAACAAACAAGCAGACGCTAAGCCAATCTCATCTGCTCGTGCGGGGTTGTCTTTTAGGAGCCCTCTATAAGACGCTGGAAAGTCAAATTTCTTTGCTGCAGGTACCTTTCCACGCTGTACAGTCACCCCGACTTTCCCTTCAAGCAGGACGTGGCCGCCAACATCATGAATGAGATCAAGGCTTGCGTAGAAAAGCATTGGCAGGTATGACGCCAAGAAGCCGTCGTCTTGTGTATACTTGACGGACAAATTCACTAACGCGTGCAGGTGCATCTGTCCCCGCCGTGGTCCTCGCGCTACCTCAAGAAGATCATCGGCAAGTCAGTGGGCGGCCAACCTGTCAGCTTCACAGACTTCTACGGCTACCTGGTGGGGCAGCAGTTGCTCAAAGGGGCAAGTCTGGGAATGTGGCAAAAGATTAGGGAACAACGTGACTAAGTTGGAGATCGATTACAGAGAATGAAGGCTCGCTTGTCCGACCAGCAGGAAAAAATCAACGCAGGCCAGGCTCCGATGCCTCTCTACACTTGTCTCCATGTCAAGTCGAACGTGTCAGCAAAAGTCTTTCAGGTATCAGTTTTAGGGGGAAAATGACCAAGGTTCAGTGAAGTGTTCATGCCAACCTTGATGTCGGCAGGAGTGGTACGAGTTCACCCCTTACGAGGTCGGCATTCCGAAGTATGGCGTGTTCCTGAAGACCACTGACTTCGCCTCAAAGTTCTACCTCGGGCATAAGGTGATCAGCTATCAGTCTGTGCTTGCACTACTTATGCATGTGGTAGCGAATTGATATGAGAGACCTAAGCACAGGTTTGAGTCAGTGTGAGTCTCGTGATAAAAGAACAACGACATCTGCCACCGCTGAAGAGAGAACGCTAAAATGGCGTCTTCTCCGTTCCAGGTGAAATCTTTCCCCGAAGTCCCCCTCCACTTCTTGTACGGCATCTGGGGCAGTGCCTTCACCATCCTGTTCAAGCGCCTTATTCAGGAGAAGGGCCGCAATGGAGAGAATGAGATCGTCAAGCTGACTCTGGGGCATGCGACCAGCGCCACGGACACGACTGCGAAGGAAAAGGAGATCAGCAATGTCATTGCCGCAGAGGAAGAGGAAGACCTCATTGTCAGGTATGCATGACGAACATACATATGGCTCTTCTCAAATTTGCGTCAGTCATTTCTGCTGTCTGCAGTTGCATCGCTAGTGAGCTTGATAGGACCAGAAAGACCAACTCTGGTATGTCCAACCAAGACTACCTCTACGGCGAAGAGATTGTCTTTAGTGAACAAGTCAAGAGTGACAGTGAAGAAGATGACTTTGCCGCTGTCCAAGTCAGGAATACTGACTTTGCTGAAGCAAGACAGGAAAGTGAGGATTACAGCCTCCACTTGGAGGCCATAGGCAAAAATGCGAGTGTCAATGCCAGGAGCAAGTCCGTGGACATACCCACGGGGTCGGACTCAACGGTGGAGAGGAGAAAACCTTCAGAGAGTGGAGACTCGGTGTCACCACCTACGACGGACAGTGCAGCGGTAATCACTGACTCGTCCGGTAACAGTTCAGTTCTTTATGCGTCATTCGTTGGTCTGCCAGGTTTCCCCGGGTGACAGCGATGTCTTTGGCGTGCATTCCAGTGACGATGGCCTGGAGGACAAGGGCCCAGAGGAAGACTCCGCCGCTGCCAACGCTTCCAGCACCAGCAAGGGTCTCACGCTGCGCAAGAGCTTGAGGAGGAAGCTGAAAAAGTGCGGACTGCCCATGATTAACAACGCCAGCAGAAAGACGAATCTCACTGCGGAGAGCAGCAACGTCCTGGAGGTGCCAGCATTGCACAAAAATGACAAGTACGAGCGGCTGTTCCTCCTCGACCTGTCGGACAGGGTCAAGCCCATTTCATTGTTCCAGGACATCTCCCACTCCATCAGACGGGATGGCTGCACTGGAAGAAGAGAGGAGTCGATGGGACAAAGTGTTGGAGCGAGCACTCACCACCACCCCTCTGGACTCCAGAGCATTTCGAGCAGGAGTCATACTAAACCCTCTCAGGGGACTGACAGCCGTGCTAAATGGCGGCGGTAAGAACAGCAACAGCAGCGACGAGAGCGAAGCGACCTCCCACCTACCTCTGTCGATGACGTCACCAGTCAAGCCCACGGATCGGTATGGTAGGTGAACAGCATGACAATTCTGCCCTCTTTTCCGTGTACACATATCCCTTGATAGTTGACGCAAACATGGATGACTCGGGCGTGTTCCACATGTGCGTCTATCCCTCAGATTGCGACTTCAAAGGCTACCGGGAGTCCATGAAGACAGACGACAAGAAAATCTACCTGGTGGACAGCGGATTGAGCTTCAACCTCCCATTTCCCTTGGTGCTGCGGCCACAGAGAGGCATTCAGCTCTACATCACCATGGACTTCAGCAGCAGGAAGTCGGACTCGACGCCGCCTTTCAGAGTGAGCCCAAACATTTTACCGCGTGGTTCAACAATGGTGACGATCAGGCTTTCTCGCAGGAGTTGCTTCTGGCCGAGAAATGGGCGCGCTTGCATCGTCTACCTTTCCCTCCAGTGCGTGAAATTGTCAAAGCCCGCAATGAGCTGGACCGGGCGGCCCCGAAGGAATGCTACGTCTTCAGCGACCCCGAGGGAGATCCCCACGTCCCAGTCATTCTCTTCTTTCCGCTGGTCAACGTTGCTTTTAAGGATTTTGTCGCCCCGGGCATGCCCCGCCAGACGGCCGAGGAGAAAGAATTTGGCGCGTTCAGCTTGTTTGACGACACGACGGCTTACGCCATCTGGCGCTTCGTCTACCCTGGCTTGTCGTTCGACCGGCTCACGCAAATGGTGGCGTTCAACCTGAAGAACAACGAGCGCACCATCAAGGAGGAGATCGCCTCGGCCGTCGAGAGGACCAGACACTGGAGACAGAAGAATGCAGACTGTTCTCTACATGAAACTCCTCATTAGCTTATTCAACCATGTACGGTTGACAGTATGAAGTGCGACATGAATTTCTAGCTCTCACTCTCGCTATAGATTCATACTGCTGAGCTGGGTAGAGGCCTTGGTTTCTATGATGCCCAGTGAGCATGACTCACTATGGTGAACAGGACGGTTGTGACCTTGGAGCCTTGCAAGTATGCTCAATGTCAACTTCTCTTCTCGCTAACTGATTATTTTGCTATGGAATAATGGCCGCGCCGATAAAACGTATGAGCTATAGGTGATACGTTATGCATGACCTTGGGGATGAGAGGCTCAATATCGACTCACCAGGCTTAAAGAGATATCTTGGGGAACTGAGAATCGACGCAAGCAGTATGGAGTGAGTGAGTAACAGACCTAAGTCCTTCTATAATGTCCAAGTATTGTCCATTTACAGTATCCTAGTGCGCTTCCACGCTGCGGACATTCCGAACAAAGTCCAGTGTTACCATTGCTTAACAGTGATCCCCAGCTTGGGGTCAGGCTTGAGGTTGTACGAACGCTCGCTCTTCATTCTTAATAATCTCCTCTTTGCACTGCCACCCAACGGTGAAGGTCTTATGTTTCAATCACTCCTATCTTGTTTTGATTGTTGCGCTACAATGCATAGAAGTCTATTCGCTACATAGATTGCTATATTTTATCCCAGCTCCAATAACAATGAGCAGATTCGCAGGCTGCTCAATCAACGACTTCTAACGTCTAAAGAAAACTGTACGAAATGCACTGATCACAGTCGTTCTTCTCTGAGACTAACAGCGTCGTCATTTCCACGGAACAAATGGATTGGTAGATTTATCACCCACCTGTGATCTCATCTCAATGTACTACAGTGGTGGTCGAAAAAAATGCAGTGGGCTCCCCATGTTGTACTGACAGCTTTGGAGGTGAAATCGGTGACCCAGACAGTGCTTGACAAGCATCTGGAGCTCCTTGGTGAGCGCCCATTTTGATGCTAGAGCGCTCAAAGTGCAGCAACCCCTGGAGCGCGCCATGCCAAACTGCTCAGCTTTTCACCTTTTTCAGTGGCTTCTTCATCATGAACTTGGCTGAAACTTTGTGGGTGTGTCTTCACACCCCCTCCACTGCACCATGCCAAAGATGGTACCCTCTGGACCATGCTCGGACATGCTACAGTTCCAAAACGTCACGTTCATGCACAAGAGCATGATTGCGCTGCCGTGATTGTGAATGTCAGTGACGATCTCATTTTCTGCCCCAGCACGGGCGACTCTGAGGACATCCTGGAGGGCGTCAGCGTCGTAGTCGCCAGCTCTGGTACTCGGGGTCGTACCAATCAGGCCGTCACTGATGCTGACCTCGTTGTCGGTGCGCTGCTCATACCTGAGTCGCACTCTGAGGGCAGTTGCAAGAGCAAAAGGCGGCCCAGAACCTCTACATCACCATGGTTCATGAGGAATCAGCCAGGTTGAAGAGAACTGACACTGAATATGTGGAGCAAGTGCGATTCCACCTTCAATGCATTCATATCGATGCATTCGGTCACATGTGCGCGTCGTACGCGCACCAGAATATGTACGTACTGCACAATGTTGTCAACTATCAAGTCACTAATTTGTGGTCAAGCCTTGCGTAGTAGACACAGGAAGTCTTGTCCTCTTGTCCTTGTCTTCGCTGGAAGGGTCGGGGGCCCAGGCCTTGGTGTTCCTGACCAAAACACGGGTGCAATATTTAGCAACCCTGCCAGAATTTACAGAGCAGACTTGAACGAGGATTGTTGTACCCCAACTGACTTTCATGTCAACTTCACATAAGGGATTTATCAGTCTTAGAATTGATTAACGTAGATCTATGACTGATACGGCTTTGATATGAATTTCATGCTTTGGGTAAATCAGTGTTAGGGCCTATCAACAAAGTTCTGAGGTCGGATAAATATCACACTTCTGTACAACGGATGACTATGACTTGTTGATTTTTCTGTCAACTGCAGAATTAAGATGACAACTAAGGTATCTATCCTCACCAGGTAGTGCATATGAAGCTGGCAGCAAAATTAGCTTGACCCAAGCTCATATCTACTCAATGTGAACTCCGTATGTATCAAATAGGCTCCAACTCTCCCCAAGTGGCTGCAAAGTTCATCAGATCGTCCGGACGGAGCTTTTGACCCAAGAGCTGGGTCAAAAGTACCCTCACAGGTATATCAAACGGTGTTGTGTTCATTCCGCGTCAAGTGTTCCTGCGATGACTTCCCAGGTTCTGAAGTTACAATATTGCCTTGTACGGTTTGCTTTACTGAGGGTCGCACATGCGCCAGGATGTCAGGGGTGCCACAGTGAGATCAGCTGCTAACACGGACGGTTCTGACAAGACCAGGTTAGGCATGGAAGCATTGCTGTGAGAGGTGAAACCAAAAAGATGCTGCTGAAGAACTTGATAAGGGTGTGATATACGTACATGATATGTCACTGCACTCAAAAGTTGCATGAACACAAGGGCCATTCAAGCACGGACGCTGACTACCTGCCATCAATAGAACAATGATGATAAAGCAGGGGAAAAAATGTTCTTCATTTTCTTTCAGCACATACTACTAATTTTTGTGTTTTGATTGATTTTTTCTTCTATCAAGTCTTGACTAAAATTCATATTCTGGGTCTGATTTTGGGGGGAATGACAGTGCTGCAAATGGACTATGAAGAAAGTCAATTATTTAAAGAAAATTACGTGTTTGACAAAAAAAAAGTTATTCTCACTGGCACATTTCACTCTGATCCTCTCGCGAGCCTCGCGAACTCGAGAATCAGTGAAACTTGCTCGTGAGAATAACTTTTCTTATTTTTTCGTCAAACAAATAATCTTTTTTAAAGAAAAACACATAAACAGTCAATATTGTGAATTTTTTTTTCTCCTGAAGCGTTTGAGGCCCTGAAGAGGGACAAAGTCAGGGACACAATATCGAAAGACAGTTTGGCGAAGAGGAGACATGAAGTGATTGGGGACGGACCTTTGCAGCAAACTTGGTCATGAACAGTGAGACCCGGTGTATAGTGACATCCTTCCTATAGTGACAAACTACTGAAGGACCATTTTTTTTGTTTCATAGGATTGCCACCCTGGTATGGTGACAACCCGCTCATAGTGCAATTTCACTTCGACCGAACTGTGTCACTATATCCGGGTTTCACTGCACATGCACTCAGGCTCAAAAAAATGAATAAAATAGTGTGACAGTAACTTCTGAAGCAGACGCTTACAAAAAAAAATACTCCTATAATTATAGAGCTTGTTGTGCTCTATCGCTTGAGACACTTGAAATTTACCTATAACATTGGCTAGCATAAAATTCAGGGCTTAAAAGAAGACTTTTTAACACTGAGATGGCTCAGGAGAGACTATTCTCGAATGGTGAATAATAGCTTTAGCCCTCTGTGCTGCTGCTGCATCTGCTATAAGGTTATTTACTATACTGCCGTTGAACATGAACGACGGTTTCTTCATCCCTAATATCGTACGGGGTGCTCTAAATTTAGCTGTCAGTGAGGCATAGCACAGCTCAAAGTGTTCTCCTCAGTGCGAATTCGTAATAACTTTCTCAAATTAACTTTACACGATTTCACGGACGTCGAGAGGCAACTTACAAATGTCATCCACAGTATGGATGCCTTCTTGCCTCACGAATACTGTTGAGTCCGCCATATTTCTTGTACACGCGGAGATTCCTAAAGAGTATTAGTTGTAGCGTTATTGTGACGACTTTTTATAAAAATGTATACAGTCTAGGTCGAAAACGTGGTGAGTATTTTTGGGTCAGACTGTTGACTTTTGTCTTATTTGTGGACGAGTGACGTGGTCACATCCTACAGAAAATCTGGGGCAATGTGTGTTGTTGTTGCACGCATGATTTTGCATCAGTTACACATTAAAGTACAAGTTCGTGTTCTTCTTAAACATTTGGCAGTCCCGAAGTGCCGAACAGCGTATGAAGTGAAGTCATACCCGCCGATCTTAGTTCCTCTGTGACCAAATATCCTGGTAGTGCTGATCTTCAGCTCTCTGCCAAGCTCAGCCTAATTTTAGACTTGCGGTTGCTTTGAAGTGCCTGGAGTTGTGCAGCAGCACGTACGAGGCCAGGCTCTTAATCATGGAGGAGTTTCAATGACGACATTCTGTACGCACGTTCGTCGTACTGTCAAGGCTGAATAACTTCCTTACTCGAGCCAAATCGCTCCCTCATTCGTGGCGTGGCTACTTTGACATTGGTCACGTTTCATCACCAACGATTCTTCTCGCGACACCTTTGTTTGACCTTTATTTAAACGGGTCCTGGATTTCACTGAATGGTCTAGCAAAATGTAACGACAACATTACTATATATATTGACGTGGGTACTACAAATTTGAATCAGGGCTCTGAAACGATGGACTCTATCTGCTACTCTCCAATTGTACTTTAGTTCAATGAACTTTTACTAAATTGTGCTGAATCTGTCATGAAAATTATCAACACTGATACTGGTAGAACTCTGCTGAAGTGAAGTGTCAGTCCTCTTCCAATGTGTATGCGTGGGGCTCACACGTAGGATGTCACCCAAGGTCACTGGAGACCAGTTTCTGTGACACCATCGTCGGGAGGAATGCAGTGTGGCCAATTCAGCCCTCGGCAGCCCAGTCAAGCGATGCTCCCGGTGATGACGTCACGTCAAATGCTCTGTTGTGGGCAAACGACCGTATTTTCAGTTCCTTATTGTATTTGCCCTCGCCATAATAAGGCATAAGGCATTGACCTACCATGAATAGCTACAGATGGTTTTTCAAAGAAGTAAAAAAATTTAAGTAGCATTGCATTCAGTATTGCTTAGTATCAAGTGGGAAATCGCCAGAAGTCCATCAATATGAAAAGTGAAACCTCGAATGGTACCTGGTTCACTGAAATGGCAACCCACTCAATACGATCCGTTTTGTTTCGTGTGTGCCAATTTCATTTTGTTGGCCTTTCTCCCTGTTGTTTTCGCACACATACGCAATTTCTGGAAGTTGGCATTTTGGTTTTCTTTGTCAGCTCTCTGGCACTGGACGGTGCGCTCAGTGCCGGACTGTCGACGATGACAATCCTGCAGTCCGTGCAGGGAATGCACACTTGCTGACTGAGGGCACACGAACAATGAAGTATCAAAGAAGCTTATACATCCTTAAGGCAATTATCGCGCATCTGGCTAATGGCAGCCCAGTGGTGAGCAACAGGATCAGGTATGGTTTGTCCCTAAGCTAAAAAGTAGAAATAGTCTTATGCGTGCAACTATGACACAGACAGCCAAAAATGAATCATGTTCAGTCACTAGATGATCCGACCAGGGCGTCCTTATTACGGATAATGAGGCTATTACAACAGAGTAGGAACATCAGCACCGACACTTATGCACTGCATTTTCTGTGCACCTCTTACTATAATGATGAATGGGGCCCTGCTCGTTTGTTCTGACTTAACGGTTGCCAGGCCAGAATTTCTTACGTTTTTATGACTTACATTAAGCCAAGTTATAAAGTAAGGTTCGCTGTTCTTGAAATATCTGGTAATTTTGAGAGTCCTTTTTTTTCAAACAAGGGTCTAGGCCCAGTTTTTGGCAGCTGAGGTCTGAAGCGATTGGTTGAGTGGGACCTACACTTGTCTGCCTGTCAACCTTTGACAATGAATTCTGCTTGATTGCAAAAATGATGCTTCTTGTGCAACGTCCCTGCGGTCCCCTTCGTCCCCTCAGGTCCTGCTTCAAGATCTCATCAGGGCCGGAATGGGTAGGACGAGAGTTGGAAGGAAGGAAGAAGAGAGTTGGAAGCATCATTGCACTAATTTTGTACGAATTGCACATCCCAAGTGAATGTGTGACGGTGTAAAATGCATGTGTGGTGCCTCAGGTTTCACATACTTTTAAGGTATATCTCTGCCACAACATAAGCCTTGCGTGCTCAAAAAATTATGTCGGTACAGCATAGTAGTCATGCCATTGGCATTATGCAAGTTTTCTCCAAGTTCTGGCAGCTATGCAAAATACGTACTCGTGCGTACATCGAGTACTCAATATATGTATGGTGCTGACGCATGTAACTGGACAGATCTGACAGGCCTGAACTCAACTGAGAGTTGCTACTGGCAATTTCTGACAAAGTCGCGGAATTGGGAATATTACTTGGCAATGGCGAAGCCCACGCAGTTCTTCTCCATGAAGAAGGAAAGAGCAGCTGAAAAGAAAGTCATTGTAAGTTTACTACGTATATTGAGTGACCGTTCTCAATACACATGTAGTAGAGACTTGACTGGAGAGGTGTTGCAGCAACTTTGCACAAATAAGGGATACAGTGGCACACGCGTAAGCTACGTGTGTTAGCTGGCATCCATCTTGAACTCCCAGTAGCCCTCAAGCCGCATAGGCACATGGGGCCCCGCGGTGATTGGCATCAGGCCCACCCACGATGGTCTCTGGGTCTGCAGCGATCAGTTCAGCAGTCTCATGTCTTTCGCCAAAGGCGAGCTGTCGGTCCAAGTGGGCAAACGCAACCCGGGTTGGGGGAGCAGCTGTCCCGGACTGAGACTCCGGGTGCGCCACAGGTCGTTGCTCTCACCGTTGGGGTCATTTTTAGCCCCCGTCTGCAAGCTGCATGGGCAGAGGCAAATATTCGAGATTGGAAGTTGTAACTTGCACTAAAGTGTGACGTTGAAGTGTTAGTATAAAAATGGTCGTGCGCATTTTGGAGGAATATCTGATGTCACGAGATTTTGTGAGGCAGTTTTATGTCACTGCAGTCACACTAACATCCATCCGAATGAACTCCAAATCGCTCACCCTTTGCGCAGAAGTGACTTTTGCTCTCTGTACACCCGTCCAAAAGCTTTGAGTCGGTTCCAACGGCTGCCTGATGATTGAGAGCATCCACAAGGTCGGCAACAGCAGCAAGAGCGCTGCCGCCTGTAGGAGGTGGCGCTTTGAACTAAAACGTGATATTCAAGATAAAACTAATTAGGGATCCTTTAATAACCCAACTTGGACCAGAACAACACGTCCAACATTATATATGAGGCCAACGTCTGACGGCGCGCCCAGAATATATTTAGCTAAAAGTGATAATTTCCAGAGAAGTCTTTATTTAATGCACTGCTGTGCATTGGAGAGCGAAGCCACTGAAGTGTCTTCCCCAGAGGTAGAGAAGGGAGTTCTGATGACGATAGGAATTCTGCACTCTGAGACTAGGTTTCCTTACTTATGCCTTAGATAGTAGTACACATGTATTACGAAACAGTTTATCATAATAAAGTAAGCATGTACGTATGTAATAGATTAGTTGCACAGGGCAGACAACAACCTTTGAAATACATACATGCGCGTGCTTTGCGCACACGCATGCACACACTAACTTGACTAGATCTGCCTCTCTCTATTTTAGACGTTCGACTTCTTCAGAATGTGTTTCCTCCCAAGGGACAGAAGTGGACAAAAAAATTGCTCGGGCTGTAGGACATTCCTGAGAAGCCGAAGGAAAACTTTTTTCTTAATTTTTTTCTGCTCTGTAATTTTTTTTCGCTTTTTTTCCTGTTTTTTTTAGAAAAATTCCTTTGCAACTGTAATTGGATTCGCCATGTTCCTTGAGAAGAGAGAGAAAGTAGGAGGGAACGCGAAAATAAATTCGCCACGACCAAAGGAATCTTGAAACCAACAGAGCCAAAAAGACAGATGGTCATTTCGTGCAGGGACGTTCTAGCTGTGTTCTTAGTTGACAGAGAGGACAAATAGCCGATCTTCCTTCTTCTTCTTGCTGGAGTCAATCTTGCAGAGGGAGCAGAAATCACAAGGATGTTCTCAGCTTGGGGACCGATCACGCCTGCAAGAGGACGCAGGTGAGAGCAACTTGTGGATGGAGCGCGTCATGACCACTTACCGCATGGGGGTAGACGAAGGTCTCCTTCATGTCGGCGCCGTTGGAATTCGCCACCTCGCACTTGTACATGCCCATGTCGTCGAAGGTCAGGTCGTGAATGAGCAAGTCGCCGTTGGGCAATACCTGAGTCAGCGACACACATGAGTTTGGTGTTATGGAACAGCTCTTAGAGTCAAGTTTGAGACGCGCGTGCTCAGTGCTAAGAGGAGCACACTAGAAAGTCTCTAGGATTTGGATTGGACTCGGTGAAGTCGTACGACATCGGGGAAAGTGCAGTGAGACGTTTTGCCACCACGCTCTGCTTAGAGTGCGCTCCGGACTGCACGGGTCCCAAAATTGTGTCACGGTGACAACGTGGACATGTGGCACGGTCGCAACGACCCGCTCGGTACCTTGTACTTCCCGCCGTCCTGCAGCACGTGGTCCTGGGGTCCCTTCCATACTGTGCTGTGGTGTCCCTCAGCTCTGCAGATGAGGTGCGCATCAGTCCCGATCAGCTGGAGGAAGGTGCCCATCCACTGAAAGATCACTGGCGGAGAGGACCCAAAGTCCAGAAGGTGGCGAGGGATGCATCCAGTGGGCTCGAAGCCTGTGATAATGGAGTTGCGTCTCAGCATCACAGTTCTCTTATATCAGCTACTTCTGCCTTATAAGTACTCATTGTCACTAAGCGTGGCCAATACAACAGTCACAGAACCATGCAAAGCATTCGTCTCGTACGTATCATATGCGTCACGACATGCAATATCGACCTTAGGACGTACTCGATCGTATTGACTCACATGTGCGTATGTACATGCAGTGCTTGGTGTGAAACAATGTCGTTGGGGGAAAACGGGCTCCCCACGCTGTGCTGACTGCTTTTGAGAGGGGATCCTCCCTTGGAATTGGTGACCCAGACAGTGCTTGTGAAGATGCAACACTCTGAACTTCTTTCTCATAGCACATTGTGGTGCTCAAAGTGGAATGATCACGCATGAGAACACACCAAAACACTCCTATTTTTGATGTTTCGGGCAGGTTCTTGGCCATGAAAAGTGCTGAAACTTT
>JAAUXU010041501.1_pt1 | contig 38103 bp, 30 predicted proteins | sample 7278151 | NCBI WGS metagenome assembly JAAUXU01 (sample SAMN14350113, study PRJNA611818) | marine sediment metagenome | isolation source: surface marine sediment (1.8m) | place: French Polynesia: Moorea | collected 2018-08 | reverse complement strand
CCAGAGAACTTCCTCATCTTAAAAAATATGAGACTTTTGTGTAATAAACATCTCTGTGCAGTGGACAGGGAAAGCTGTACCCCCCTAAAAAATGAGCATTTTGTACCCCCCTGTGCTCATGTCTGATGGTGGATGACAAGTCATAAATGGCTGTATCAATGACCTATGTCTTCAGCATTGTTTTGAGTGCTTTCTCCTTTCTAACTCAATTATGCTTTACTGTTCATGAACTGAAATCCCCAGCATCAGCTGCATTTCTCAAACAGAGCACAGTGTGCAATGTTTTCTTTTCATTCCCTCTTTCTCTCTAATCATTGCCCCTAGTATCAGCTGCCCTTTTTGTCACACATTTTGCATAGGCAAAGCAAGTCATATTGTTTCCTCTCCCTCCTTCCGTTTCTCTCTGGTGGTATCTCAACAAAGTCTAGCAGTTTGGTTAGGTTAGGCAAAAACTAGGTGTGTTCTCCACACAGTTTTTGCACCTCAGTGTCACAAACTAAACTTGACTCTTTTTTTCAGCAAAGAATCACCAGGTAGAAGATGAAGATATTATGGCGCAGCTTAATTATTGTGTAAGAAGCCTTCTTTTGCCTAGAAAATGACACGACGGTCACTTCTCCATACACCTAGCATAATTTCCATGACATTGATAGGGCCTCCCCACACCCGACTTCCATTCAAATCCCCCCCCCCCGAGCAGAAGAGACGGACTGATGAACAATCAGGACCTTTCTTATAATACGGAAACATATACAATACATATGGCATTACAGGTACAGGAACATGTGGGTGAAACAAGTTGTCAAGCCCCACAGAGAAAAGAAATTGCAGAAGAGACCCATCGTGACACATAAATGATACAACAAGGTAACAATGCTTGGGGTTTCAATTTACCAAAGCCAACTGCGAACTAACATCAAGAGACTGATCCACAGTTTGGTGTTGCCTTTGATGCTGCGGACGCTGCTACTGGTCTGCGTGATGTTGCCGCTGTTGCTGTAGTTTCCAGTCTTGTGAACTTCGCCTGTGCTTGGCTGGCTGATCATGTTCTTGGCTGATCCTAGGGGGTGTTGAGGTACAGAAGAATCGGCAGTTCCAACATCCAATGCATTGGACTGGATGCCCACCCAGTAGGTGTTAAAGTCTTGGACAACTGTGGCAATGAAAACGACCTTCCCGGTGAATCCTGGTGGTGGCATCCAGAGCAGACTGATACTATGTTTGAAGGAGCTGTCCACATGGGTGACGGCGGAGGCAGAGCGACCCCCACATGCCACACCCTTGGCAAATTTGGCATCACCACTGACATCCCATGTGCCTACCGGATTGGCATCACTATTTGCCGGAGATTGAGCCTGCATGAAGAAGCCCTTGAAATCACTGGAGCCAGTTGAAGTCACGGTTACCACAATCATGTTCTGTCTGAAACGAACACTCTCAGTTAATCGCAAAACCATGACCATGCTGCCGCATCACCTTGAACTGTTGGTGTCCTTCAGCGCCGGGGCTGGTGCGAAGTTGATCTTGTGGATGGGGTTGGTAATGGAGAGTGGAGTAGTCCCATTGTGTGCAGGCTGCATGGTGAAGCATGCCTGCTCTGGAGCTCCATCATGGTGGCAATGAGCAGACATTAAGGAACAAAGGAGTACGAGCAGCACAAGGACGTTGGATGCCATCTTGAAATTCTTGAGACTACAGTCGGCACCGCTTATAGTGACATCGTATATGGTAGCAAACCGCATATGGTGACTAATTTTTAAGATCCCAAAATTTCAGTTCTTAAAATCTCTTGTATGTAGCGGCATTTACACGACTTATAATGTATAAGTATTTTGGAAGCTCGGAGAAGGGCAAATACAACCAGCAGATTTGGGGAAGAGGGACGAAATAGAAAGTATATATTTAAGAAGGCAACACTGCAGTCAACTGTTGTTCTACCCTGGTGAGGAAAGAATTGCTTCACCTTCGTATAAATAATCGTTCAAGCATCACGATCAATTTACTGAATAAGACTCAGATTTCCTGAGAAGAGGAGCTTTCTACAGGACCTCGGCAGCAGCGATTATCTCATTTTCTGACCCAGTCAACTTTCACAGACCCTCAGGATTCCTTTAGTCACTGCTGGTGATGCTTACTAGACGTTGTGGCAAGCCTTATATGGTGGCAATTTTGTCCGTTCCTAAGTGTGCCACTGTAACCGGTGCCAACTGCAATAGCAGTCACTTGATCTTACTTCTGTTTTTGAAAGAAAGGTAAAGACAAGCAGTAGCAGCACTGTTGGCTCTTTTGTCAGCCTCTGAAGCCACTGAGCAATTATCATGCCTACAGTCCGCAGTAGCCGCAGCGGCCATAATCCTTAAAACATCGATGACTCCAATTTCATTCTGTGATTTCTGCTGTTTTTACGGACATCGAGTATGAGTCACAGAAAATGACACTAGGGAAGCTTGAAGAGGAATTCAAAGTGTGGGGAAGAGGACGCCAACATGTCTACGTTCAAGCATTATGAGGTCATCACAGAGCTTGGCCAGTACTGTCAGGTCATTCCTCATCGAAAGGTTGAGCAATCATACTTGCGTATGACTTTTTTGCTCACTCTGCACACAGCTGTTAACTCTTTTTAGGACTCTTCATTTACCTGACAAAAGAAACCTAACAGCTAGCGGAATTATGTCGCTCCATTCCTCCTCGATGTTGGTACTGTTTCACGATGACGATGTACTACGCAGGAGCTCTTGGCTGTTTGCTCGCTCCATCTACTGTGTGCTTCACCTGATCAACATACCTCTCTTTCCGAATTCGCCTAAAATACATCAGTGAACTTGAAGCAGTACAGACTGAAGTACAGCCTTGACCGCATGGGCAGACGGACTAGAGCGAGACTTCCCGCAGTCAGTGCCTTATTTGCTTAGTGTAGTCCAGTAGCGTTAGTGCTCTGTATGCCTCAGTTCGACAAGAAGTGACGTCACCTCGCTCACATATGGATGCACGAGCATGTGCCAGTGAGCTGAGCGGGACCTCTTGGAAGACATCACATACGATGAGAGGCCGCAGAGAGGGGAAGCTGCGGACAGATGCATCCACTGGCGTGAGGACCACGGACACTTGACGTCCGGAGCCGGTACTGACAGCAAACGCGCGGCGCGATAAGGGGTAGGCAAATATCAGTGACGAGAATTAGACCCGTGCTTACCTCTAGCAAAGAAAAGAAAGGACAGCGTCAGGCAACTGATTTCTCTCCCTTTCTTTTCGGAGTGCGTGTGCGCACATAAATGTGTGTATGTGTGCGTGTGCATGTGCGTGCGTGCGTGTGTGTATGTGTGTGCGCGGGCGCGGGCGCGAGCGAGCGAGCGAGCGGGGATACTTCAGTCTGCGGGGAACCTGAAGGGCCGTCACAACACCAAAGTAAGTCAGTCTCTCGGTGATAAAGATTTCCACTCTGTTTCCTTTCAGAGAGGGAAAAACCTGCAAAAGCATGTTAATAATGCAAAGGAGAAACTGACTTGCAATGACGGGGAGAAAGAAAGAGATGCTTGAGCGAACCTGCCATGGACAATAATGGTTGGGTCGCGAGCAGACGTGTTTAGAGGATGAAATCGCGGCTCTGAAATTGCCAAAGTCTCACTGTGACAAGATGTAAAACGATCTGCAAATCTGCGTGTGGAGGGAACATTTAGGTCCACTTCTAGGAGGCTTTTCAGTTGCTTTCTTCTTCAGATTATCGATTTCCGACCTCAGTATCTTGTCTCAGTTTCACTTCAGAATTCGAGAGGCGTGATGGAAGTGGCGAGTGAGCCAGACAAACATTTGTGTAAAATGGATACATTTACTTAAAAATGTTGCATATCTTACGACGCATACAGGGTGGAACACAAGTTATGAATCTCTTACAGGTACACAGCTATTTTTGGGTCTATTTGGGCATGCAGGACATTGTTCTGGAAGGATTTTGTTAGTACTAGAATATGTCCAATGCTTATAGCAATTGATGACATAACCAGAAATTATGCAAATGGGCGAAACAAAAAGACAGTGCAATCTCCAGTTTACAGTGAAGTCTAACAGATGCCACTGACCTGCTAACATATTGCATCATTGCTATTTGCTTTTGACGCACCTCCCAAGTCCAAAACAAGGCTTTCGCTTGACAGTTTTGGGAAAGTCACAGCGTAAAATCGAGTCATTCATTGGTTTTGCCCAAAAATTGTGCAATTGAGTAGCATCTCGTGGTAAGAAACTTTGAGAAATATTGTAAAACTAAGTAATGTTGTAAAGTTGAGACTCCACGGTATTACAAAATAAATAAGCCGTTGTAATCCGTGATGCAGTTTCATCCTTGCCCTCTTATTTGCCACCAAGATGTTGAAAAGTCAGCCTCCATAATAATAATTCTAGGGCAGTTTTGTCGAGTGACTCATAAGTGTTGTTCCACCGTGTATGCAGGACCTATTTATTCATGCTTGCTAGGAGGTTGGTTAGGAGAATTATATTTGTCATGCCATTTGTAATTCTCACGAGCCTTTAAAGGCCAGCAGACCCACTGCGTCTCTAAATATTAATGCTCTATCGACTGCTGCCTTCTTTCTCCAAGCCGAAGCATTGGCTGAACAACGCTTGTAATCTGAATAACCAGCCCTTCGATCCTGCAGTACACACATTCCTACACAAATCTTCATTTGTCACCTACACCACTACTACAGAGCAAAAACAGATTCTAGTAGTATCGGCCTCAGCATGGATAATGCATGTCTATGTGCGTTTGAGTAAGCTCATCAATGATGGAGGACCCAACAGCATTGTTGACGAGGTAGTGGAGACTATTTCCCAACAACTTGGCACCATCACCACCCATTCCATCACCTCGGCTTGACGAGTTCAAAATAATGTTCAACGCTCATTGGTGATATTTTCTCTCTGTCGATGAGGCTCACCCATGCCAGGCAGTTGTGCCAACATTGTACAGGGTGCGTGAAAATGAGTGTTACCTCACCCAGTTTCTTCAATACTGGCTTGTCTATAGGGCTCATCGGACGTTGGGATTCAAAGTTTTTCCTCTTTAGTGTGAAATATATCATGTCTGCTGTTACAATGAGTAATTATTGGCTTCAATGCCTCCTTCTCTACCTACCATGAGAAGACACGGTCGAATGCCGATTTCGTGAGTTTCCTCTGCAAAATGTTCCCTCAATTCTTCACACTCCCTAAATCAGTCTAACCCCCATTGTGTCGTAAAAAGTAAGTGTTCCCCTGTAAAATCAATTTTTAATCATCGCAGTCATGCGGACATTCAGAAGCTGGAGGCGCTTCAAGCTCCAGACGCAAGGGCGCAAAATGAACGATAGCAGTTGCACTCATTTGTACGCACCCTGTACATGTGTGTACGTATGTACTACTCACAGACACAGTCGTGGGTATGGGTTTTCGTCAATTCTCCAATCACCTGCACGTAGTGTAAAAGAAAAGAATGCATCCGTGAGCTGTTCCGAGCATTGTCAGCGTGTTTCTGTCCTAGGAGTGTAATTTTTTGTAACGCGGCCTTCCTTAATGTTACATAGGATCAGCCAATAGTGAAGTGTATTACGTACGCGTACCATGTGGGCCCGCAGTCTTCGTGCACCGGTCCGCACACTCGTGGAATGAATATTTCATTAGCAATCGATGCAACAAATTCTCTGTCCAGGTCTTGCTGGTTCTGTCCTCTCGCCAGGGCCATACCAGCCAGTGGCACCGGTACACACAAATTCTACACATGTGCTGTCATATCCGGTGCGCTGACGAGGCTGGTGAGTCACGGTAAGCTCTGCATTGCATTGACGGCGTCGAGAGACTATTGGCTTCTTCTGGCATCGGGTTCGCGAAGTGCTGCATGCGCAAAGCTCAGTTTCAAGTCTTAGCCGATCTGCCCTCATTCCAAGTCTGGCAAGCAGAACCCGGAGTTTCGACTCCTCCAAACAGAGATAGTGAAGGGTGGGGCCGGGGGCCTCGCCTTCGACGGTTACGCAACATTTACTGCTGCAATGCGTTTAGTAAGTGTAAGTGCTGAACATATATTAAGAAATGCAACAGCAGGTAGTGCCTGCAGCTTGAAGAATTCTTCAAAAAGTAGTTTTTTCTATATACGAGCAGTCATGAACACTGGTTGGAGCTGAATTGAGACCTGCGTGCAGCAAGTACTCTACATGTGTTCAGCACAAGTTACGGATTTGACCAAAATTACAACATTTTTTGGCAGAGCTTGTGCTGTGTGATGAATAATTTAACAGCTCAACTGATTCACCGTTTTGCCTTGCAACGTGCCTCCATTTTGTGCATTAGGTGGCGACCATTTTAACCGTTGCCACTGTTTGTTCTCTGTTCTGGTCAAAAACAAAGATTTCTTTCTCTTAAAAAAGTGAATACAGTCGAACCTTACTATAACAGCTTTCGCGGTCAGCAGAAAAAAGTGGTGCCACAGCGGACGAAACATATGCAGGTGCTTCAAACCTTGGGTTATTAGAAAAAAATCCGTTACACCAAGCATCTCCGTTATATCGACCGTCTTCTGATAGCGAACAAAACTTGCTTTCATTGATGTCAACATCGTTCTCTTTGAGTGCTCCTCTCCCGCAGGACACTGTGTCCTCGACACATCATTTTCTGAAGGAGGCCAAGTGGTAAAGTATCATGTATGTACGCATTTTGCAGGCAAGAGCTGAGGAGGCTGGTTTATTCTTTTACCCTTGACGAAGACGGACTCCGGCGGACGGGACGGGACGGTGTCATAGAATAGCCTCATCTTCACCCTCTCCCCAAAGACCAACAGAAAACTGCCTTACAAGGAGCAGCACGACCACATAAACTTGTGTCGTACAGAGCCTGTGGATAAAACAACCAGACCATGTTGTACAGGAAGTCGAGGGTGAAAGCTAGCTCAGCTATGCGCTCCCTCTGCAAGGCTCAGTGCCTCTACTCCGAGAATCCAACGATCGGGCTGGGATGTGACAACTGGCAAGTCACCTCCAAGATCGTCTTGACGACCGCGTGGGCGTCGCACACACGCGCAAGAAAGTGATAAGACAACAATTTCAATTGATATCCTTGGGCTATTTGTTGAGGCTTCGATCCAGGGGTTGAGATTCAGTTATGTATTTAAAGCTGAATTCAGATATGAAACAAAATATACTGCAATCTCTGGGGCTGATGTTGAGCCTCCAGTTTGCAGTTACTTCCACAAAAGTGAAATATGAATGAAACAAGTCGTGTTTTCAAAGTCTGAGAAATGGAGATTGAATGTGAGACCAAGATTGGATGATCCAACAGCGCTAGTGAGCATGCACATTTGTCAACGCTCTCCCTTTAAGAGGAAGATAAACTAGGATTATTTGACGAATATTTTGACAAGAATCTAACCTAAGACCCGGGAAGATGAGTCCTCCAGCTGCTATGGAGGAAGACCAGGTACTGGACAATTCATCAAAAAGCACCAGTTTGGCCAAACTCCTCTTTGGGGTGAAATACGTATGCATCTTCTTCACGCAGATCATATCGGCCATTGGCCCGTGGGGCACCTGGCAGTTTCGCTACGTCAGCCTGCTGGGATTCGTGACCATGCTGAGCGCCTGGCCTAGCCTTATGATCAACTTCATGAACCCGCCGACAGACTTTTGGTGCGCCAGGGAAGACGGTGACTGGGAAGTAGAGGTACATGATGCATATGTATGCGCTACACTGATTCAAAGTCCGACCGATTTCTTAGTGTTATTCTAAGTGTGCTTCAAAATTCCCGCTAAAATAGCGGCGTTTGTACATCCGGAAAACCCTGAAGAACATCAAAAAGTAGTGAAAAAAGCCGGCACCAGAACGAGTATGAAAGCTTCAAGGTTATCGATATCAACTACCTCCATTCTGCATGAGTGGGAGAAGCCTAATCTAGCGAAAAGTGCCATTTTGATGGTCAACGTCATCAAGATCCTCCATTAAAACGACCCCTGTTCACCTTGCCTGCATTGCTCTTGATGAGGTTCAGCCCGTGTTTCTACCCCTTCAGGTTCAATTTCCGCATTGTAGTTAATTGGACTCTAAATTTTTCCACCACAGCAAGAGCGAGCTCCACCGTGTTGACATTTAGTGTGTAGCAACTTTGAAATCAAAGAAATCTGGCACTATCAGTTCAAATGCCTTAAATTTTTTTGATAGGTAGTCATGCGGGTAATGCACTCTTGTTGATTACCATTCTGACTCGGAGAGGCAACATGCATCGCATTTCACCGCAGTTGAACCATAGACTAAATTATAAATCATGTTAGTGCACAATGCAACAACGAACGTTTGATTCTCCAGGAATGGCGTCGTCACAGTAGCCCCCTTGTGAGCGCAGGAGGGCAGCCTGTTCACGACCAATGCAATGTGTGGGCATCACAGGATCGAGCCCAGCCAGAGGACAACTCCACTGAAAGGTGCACTGCCTGGGAGCACGACACTACAGAATTTACCAAGACCGTGGTCCAGCAGTGGGATCTGGTAACGTTTCGCCATCCTGCATATTTGGACTGCACGCCATATGAACTGTGATCCATGTACCCACGAACAGGTTTGCGAACGCGAGTCTTACCGCAACTACGCGCAGAGCGTGTTCTTCGCCGGCATGACAATGGGCACTTTCGTACTGGGAGTGGTGAGCGATCGGTTTGGCAGAAAGTCCGCCCTGCTGCCCTCCTGCTTGCTCACCTCGTTGATCGGAATCATGCTACCCATTGCTCCCAGCGTGGAGGCCTTCGTCCTCCTCAGGTTCGTCCACGGATTCTTCAAGATTGGAATCTTCTCCGTTGCTTTCGTGTGGTGCATGGAAGTGAGAGTTAACATTAGACGATTTAAGAGTGCCAAAATATTCGCTGGATATACTAAGGTGATTGGAGGCGAGTGGCAGACCTACGTAGGCATGGGCCTGAACTTCCCGTGGGTGGTCGCTTGGCTCTCGCTGTGTCTTGCAGGCTACCTAGTGCCGGACTGGCGCTGGTTGCAGTGGGCCACCAGCGTGCCCGGCTTGGCCTCAGTGAGCTTGTTCTGGGTCTTGCCAGAGAGCCCAAAGTGGCTCCTGACTGCCGGGAAGCTGCAGGAGGCGGAAGACGTGGTCAGACAGGCAACCGCAGTCAATGGAAGAGAACTGAAGGAGGATTGGAAATTGCAGGTGTGTAACGTACAGTACGGGAACACTCGGTCTGTCATCAGTCGTACATATGGCTACTACTGAACATACGTCACATATGTCACCATAGCCTATCAATCTAAACAACAACCGTCTACATGAGAAGAAGGGCACTCTGCTGAACCTCTTCCAGGGCAAAACCGTGACCATGATCACCTTAATCGTCTTCTTCAACTGGTCGGTAAACATTTTTTTGGGGAAAATATTTTGGAGTCACCAATCTTCAACACTTCAGTCACCACTCTCAAGCACTAAGGCTCACTCACCAAAGTCGATACTTTCATTACTCAAAGAAATAACTTTGTCACGAGTTATTTCTTGAGGTGAAAAATGAATTGAAAGAAACAACAATGTCACAAATGCTTTGATTAGCAACCAGACTAGCCTAAATCACCAGTTTGTCCCTGTCGATCATAAATTCACAAACTTGAAGTCGCATAGTTGAAGAAGTGACACTGGGACAATTAGTCCTGGAGGACCAGGGCTGCTTGGGCAAGGCAGGACCTGCCCCTCTTTTGCTTTTGCCTGAGAGCAAAAGCGCTGACCCAAGGTCGTGGTACATGAAGTGATAATGACAAAGCCCAGCAGCATTGCTTGCACAAGCGGTTTTTTTATGCAAAACCTTGGCCAGTGCATGCGGATGAGGAGAAATCAGGCTTATTGAAAGAGACAAGCTCGAGTTTTGAGCCCCCACTTCTCAGATTGATCAAATGACTGCCAATCCTCTGCCCTCTTACCTGCCATGATCTGGTGATATTGATTTAAGTGGGAAGTAGTTGAATATCATGGTGACTAAAGAAAAAAAATAGAGGATACAAATATCGTCATGGTGGTGATAGTTTTGTCTGTGAGACTAAATGAGCATTTTGGTGAGTGGACTATTTGCATCCTGGACAGACGTATTGGCTTTGGTGATTGCTAAGTTGGTGCCCTTTATACGCAGTATTAATACGCAATAGATCCACCAAGCGTCACCACAGTGGAACTAGCTTAATAGTGCAGCTCGCTTATACGTGCAACATTGCAAAGTTCCGGTCTGAAACGTATGGAGCAAAATCATCACTCTCAATCATGTAACTTTTTCTGGTCTCAAGCGAGCACTATTAACCGTGCTCTACTGCAAAAATATCTAAACATGTTGCTTCTGGCACTCATCTTCCTTGAATGTAGGTTTGCCAACTCGTTCGTCTACTACGGGCTGACGTTGAATTCTGGCAACCTGGGCGGTTCTTACCAACTCAACTTCTTAATCAGTGGTCTGCTGGAGTTACCCTCGTATGCGATCAGCCTGATCGTCATCCTCAAGGGTGGTCGCAAACTCCCCTATATAGCCATGATAATGGCCGGTGGACTCTGCCTGCTCGCGACCACGTTGATTGAGAGGGACGCATACCCGGCCAACTGGCCCATCATGGTCCTGGCCATGGCAGGGAAGTTCTTCCTGACAGGTATTTGCATTTTCACTCAACCTCGATTTACTGTCGCACCGTGCCGTTCATGTGCCGAAGCATGTAACTCCTCCTCGACAGGCACGTTTGGCATCATCTACGTGTACAGCGCCGAGTTGTTCCCCACCATTATCAGGTCCATCGGTGTCGGCACATCCTCAGTCTTTGCCAGGGTGGGTGGCATGGTGGCGCCTTACATCGGCTCTCTAGGTATCTAGCACTGCACATGAGTGTACGTGCGGCACATAAAAGTTTGGTGTTTTCAAACCATTGCAGACATGGTGATAAATCCAACTTTTCCCATCGCCATCTTCGGTCTGACCGCGTTCGTCGCGGGGCTGCTGGTTCTGCTGCTGCCGGAGACCAAGAACAGGAAGTTGCCAGACACGTTGGAAGAAGGAATGAAGAGAAACAACAAGAAATTGAAGGTCCCTGAACATCTCGGGGACGAGAAGGAGATACTGAGAGAGGCAGTGGAGAGATAATTTTGCTGCGAATTGTCGTAGTAGATTGGCCTTGACGTAGCTGGGCCTCACTCCTCTCAGCGCGCCTTGAAATCACCCTCCTTCTCAGCACATATGCAACACATTCAACGAACGAATTTTCATCATATTGATGATGACTCTCCCACAAAAGATACATGTACAAGTCTGTGTGCACTTACGACTCCCACGACGACACGACATCCGCGTATGTACGAAGAAGCTTGTCTTTCTCGCGAGCGTTAACAAGTGATGTAATACTATAGAAGAGAGGAAAGGGTGTTGCATGTTTCAAATACCCAACATTACTGATTTACAATAAATTGTACTGAGCACCAACTACAGCATTGGCTTCGCTCCTGCACTGCATTGAGTCACTGCATGAATCTACTGGGTAGTGACAAGTATCAGTAGCTGGCAAACAGTTACACGGTAATATCTAGCAGGTTGTTCTCAAATGAGGAGGAGCTCTATAAGATCCCTTTGGTGACTGATTGAGACGTCAAAAGACTTGACATAATTTAGCTTACATGCAATGTTGATCTCACAACTTTGAACTGGTCGTGGAGCTACTGTCTGTGCTACATAACCAGCAACAGTCGCAAGGGAGATGACACAAGATTCAGTCTTTTTTGCGTGCATTTGGCTGTTACAGTATACCGGCAGTAGGACCCGGGACAACCCTGAACTACTTATTTGTACTCGCAGTCGCCATGGAACTTGACGACGTTGATGTCGTGCGGGGTGGGCAAGAGCTCTTCTACGTACGCAGTACCGTATGTATGCGTCATTCGCGTTCATGATTACAATCACAACCTCACACTGCGGCTTCTGAATTCAAGGTGATGGCTCCTCACACTGGTAAGCTAAGGCCATCCTAGGCTGCCCTGACGCCGAAGATGACAGCGAGGCCTTCGTGGCTGTGTTTCTTCTAATTTCGAGGCTGCATCCTCCAGATCCTGCTCCAATGGACCCTTGCTGCTCTTCCTCAAATGGGAGAACCTGAATGGCCTCGGACCTTCGCTGTCATACGCCATTTTTGCCCCTCTCCATGCGGTCCAGAGAAATGGTCGAGGCCTTGCGTATTCTGTGCACGAATACGCATGGGGATTTGGCATCAAACAAATGAAAAGGTTTATGCTCGCATCCTCACCTCTGTTCCCTGAGGCTTTCTGCTAACGCTTTGACAATCCTCCTGTACATGTAAGCGTTTGTGTTCTTGGCCAATAAGTTGAGCACGAACCAGTCACCCAAGTAGCAACGGCTCAGTAAGTCATTGATCAGGCTCGAGTCAGTTAGAGTGGAGCCACGAAAACGAGACCTGGCAATATGATTTTGGAATAGCAAAGTACTCGAAAATACTATGTAGCAGCATAAAAATACCTGATTAGAATCCGCCTGAACTGAGGACAGATAACCGTGATGGCGGTGACGACGGTGGCTGCGGCCGAGAGGAAGGCGAGGGCGAAGAACCAAAACCACTCTAGTAAGAAGATCTTGTCGTTGATAATGTTCAGGCTGAGCACGCACATAGCGTGGTCGACGTTGAGGTTCCCAGTCAAAGCTCCGGAGGGAAATTGGCACCTGAAGAAACCCAGAATGCATCCTTAGAAATCATATGGCTGTAAAGTTCACAGAGAAATGCACTTACGAAGTGACTGTTGGGAAGAGCGAGCACATTGGACTGGCCCGGAGTCTCCGGTAAGTCGGGTCCGTTCGATAAAAATCCCAAACCTTCTGCCCGTAGGTCATGAATCGACCGTTCAGAAAAGCATCCGTGACGAAGATCATAGCGACGACGATGAAGAGGTTGAGACTCTCGCAGAAGACGAACTGCCAGAAGTACGCGTTGTTGTGATGGAGTAAGGTGCGGAAATAGGAGGCGTACTAAGCAACGGTTGAAAGTCATCAATCTTCTTCATAGAAGGCACCATAGTAACTAGTACAGCAGATTAAAAAACTTACTTGATGCGCCAAGGCCTCGCTGGACTCCTCCTCGATGATGTGTCGCTTGGCCTCCAGTCCGAACTCGCTCATCTTGCCGCCCTCTAAGTGGCGCCAGAGGCTCCAGGGAAAGCGGAAAACCATTGCCTGCAGGTAAAGTTCAGTGTTGTCACCCCGATTTATATTGCTCGCCCAAACACACGTATGATTATGGTCACCTGAAACAGTAAGAAGAAAGGCACCCACTGGTAGTACATAGTGTCTATGTCGAAATCTGCGTCCGGGAATCCTTGGCAGGGGCTCCGGATCTTTGGCAGCGTGTTCAGCTTCCTCATGAGGCTCACGTCTAAATTGACGGTGGAGTGAAGCCAGCAGTAGGCGTCCACAGCCTTGATTTCAGCACCGTGCTTGGCATCCTGCAGTAGAAAGGACCGTTCTATAAATGCAAGAGTAGCACGAGCAATCCGATATACGAAATTTGGGTGACACTTGACGTTTTGGTGGGTAGGGAACCATCCAGATGTAGATAGGCATATCGAACCCAGGGCTTTCTTTTAGCAAAGTACGTGTACGTGGTAAATTCATCTCCTTGGACAGGTGGGGTCAACCCAGAGGATTGATCCAAGGGCGACATAGAGAACTGATGCCGATCCGCACAGTCAATGGGTTCATATATATACATGTATTAGGGCATAAATGACCTTTCATAACACGTATAAAAGGGTGGGCCCCTTAAGCCCATGATAACATCCCACCCATCAGACAGCAATGTGGCCATGTTGAACAGTCATATCTACACTTTTCGTCTCAGGTGGCTTAAATTTTATGACTATGTCACATGCATGACTTTTTCTACAGCTTGGCCGTATTTGATATTAAAATTTTCTTCTAATGACAGTCGCACTTACGCCTGTCCTCTAGAAAGGGGCCTTTGCCGGCCGGCTTACAGTCCTCGGAGGACCTTTTCGTGTGGACCAATTGATGCCTGATGGAGTGGAGTCTTGTTTTCTACATCAGTCACAACTGCCGATGAGTGTGCATTTAAAAACCAATAATCTTCAAGGGGCCCACCCTGATGTATAAAACGATAACAGCTGAGGTATCACCTGCTCCTAATGGGAGCTGTACCGTACTTGCGTGTATGTACAGTTGTACATCCTCTTTAATGCCCAAGCCAATTAATATGCACTCCCGCTTACAATTTACATTTCTATTCCCGCCCATAACTTAAGTTGTAAGGATTATACAACTTAAAGTTAACTACACCGCTTTGCCTCAGTCTTCTTTGCCTCGTATGTATTGTGCAGAATTGCTTCTTCGTATATGTAGTTTTGGTAAATGAGAACTGTGAACCCCACTGTTTTGGCAAATATATTTGGGGAGTATCAATTTTGCTACACCCTGGAAACTTAGTAACTATAGCTGCTAAGCGCATGCTGACTACGCATTCACTTGCGTATGTTCTGGAAGGCCAAATTGTCCTTTTTGCAAGGTTTCAAGAAAGGTTGACGAAAGCTCAGCTCGAGGGTGACCATTGTTATAAATGTGATGCACCCATGCTTGTCACGACACCTGACACAGCTGAGCAGAGACCCAATATTTCTGTGCGATGTGTATTCGCGGGAGGAAAACACCCACGCACACCTGTGTGCTTGGGTCTGTGTTGAATAACATCATCTTACAAATATGCATTCTATGGGGTCTCCGAAGTACTGTTTGGCGAAGGCCACCAGGCTGGCAGCGAAGAGGGCAGTGGAGGTGAACCAGTAGTGCAGCCTGAAGATCCAACCGTCGATGTGGACGGGGTCCAAGTCCGCAAAGCGGCGGACCGTGTAGAAGATGTCCAAGCCAGCACCGTTGTTTACCATGATGGCTGCAAGCAGACGGACGAGACGCAGTTCATACTGCTGATATTGTTCCGGGGGTGCTTCAAGCTCCCACACTGCACGGCTGTGGCTGACTTTGCTCTACTATTGGTAACATTCGAGTTGCCTTAACTCTTCCTTTACACTCGCGAACAAATTGACTACAATAAAGTAGTCTGAGACGCTTTGGAGGGCCTCGGGCGAAAACTTTGCTAATTATTTCTGTCCTTGCGATCTTGAGCGGTTTTGTGCAGAAGGAAGATAAAATAAAAGAAAAAAAGGCACTTCTACACCTACCCTTTTTTTCTGTTAGCGTCAGCACAGCGTGTACGTTACGCGGGACGAGAGGAGGCCTTTTTCTCTAGGCCTAATTGTAACTTCTCCATCAAGCACCATTGTTGAACTTTTTGAAACTAGGCAGGCAGCCACGCAGGCAGGCAGGCAGGCAGGCAGCCAGCCAGGCAGTGTTGAGTGATGATCTGGAATGGAGCAGCAGAAACTTTAGCACGCAAGTCCGAGGAATTTGCTCTGTGGACTACGCCTTAAGTCTATAGACAGTTCAATAATGCCGCAAGTCAGATACCGCCTTTGTATGCGTGGTACAAAGGTTCCAAGGATAAGTGGTGGGAAATTCTATCAATATTCTTGAAATCATTCTAAGCGGCGATTAGAACGAGGCCCTTGGGGATCCCTTGATCGAAAAGAGATCGGTTGGATAAAGAGGTGAAAGTCTAAAACGTAGATGGGGTGAAAGCAGAATTTCCTATGAGGGATCTGGAAGCATCATGCTTAATTTGTCACAAAAAAGCGGTGTCTTAATTTGCATAGCTACGAGACATTTATCAGGGGGGATGAGGACTTGACTACTCGTAGATAAATCTTTGTCTGATCTTTCAACTGGCTGCAGCTGCCCACTTTTATGTACTTAAAGACGCTGACTCGCTGACTTGAGTCCCCGTTACACAGACACATTTCTGTTTGAGAGTGGGCACGCCACACGCACTGCACCACTGCACTGGTAAGAGCGCACCAGCCAGGACAGCTTGACGTCCATGCGTTTTGCTTGAACGTCCGACTTCCCAGTGGATTTTTATTCGCCGGCCGCGATCATTCTGATGGGGACTGTACCCAGAGAGCCTAAATGACTTTAAAAGGACCGTCTGAGATGCATTCAGTTCTCAAAGTGGAGGCCTTTTGCAGCCTCTTAAGAACTTCCCACGGCACCGTAAGAATGTTCACATGCGTCACCCTGTATGAGTCTGCCCAGCTTCAAGTATCAGGTTGTGGCCTCCGCGTCCTCCTCAGAGACGTGCATAGCTGACAGCAGTGAAGTCTCCTGTTCTCCTTACCCATTTTTGACGACCTCGTCCAACGAACCGAAAGCAAAGAGTTTTTTCTCCCACTTTTAATCAATTCTCTCCCTCAGCCGGCGCATAACGATCACTTTCGCGAGAGGATCTTTTCTTTTAATTAATCTCTGTGCTCATTTTTTCGCCTGGATGTCCCAATGTCGCGTTGGCGCCACCACAATCAAGGAAAGATCCAATTTAGTCGAGATAGAAGAAGACAAGAGACGAAGAAAAGGATGGGGGGAGCAAGATTTTTTTTGTGTCCAACTGATTCATTACTAGACCTGGGACGAGATCTGGGGTTCAGATTGAAGCTGCTAGCCCAGATTTCTGCCAGATTTGTCCGGGTTTTTTTCGCCCAAGGTCTACTGACCTCTACAGTATTGTGAGCTGCTGTTTTTTTTAGACCGGCGAAGATGTCACGTGGGGGCGTTGGAACAAGCACAGCTTTTTCTTCTCTATTCATAGCCTTATCACACCGATGCTTTAGGCAACACCACGCTTGAAGCACTTACCAAGGCTGCAACGACTCCAGAGAGCTCGTCCACATGGATTCACTCACACGACTGGGGAAATGAGCTCATTATTGAGTTCACTTTCCCCTGGGGGAGAGGAAAGCTTTACTTACTGACAGTTAATTAGTGAGGGAAAACAGAGCATCAGGTAAGGACAAGAGAACACAGTCAGAGTTCATATGGCTCGCCCATCTTTTCGAGGGCCTCTTTCTTGTTTCCTCAGAGGAAATCGAAAGTCAATTGCAGAAGAAAGTTTCACGAGGCACTTGTAAATCAAAGTAACTTTCCGAGTCGAGATCCCCTCTGTTTCACTCTCGTCCACTTTTTGAAAGAGCCAAAGCATAACTGAGGGGTTAGAGGAGGAAAGAGAGGGAGAAAAGAAAGCAAAGGGAAAGAGAGAAGGACAAATACTACGTGTCTAACTAACGTGTACGCAGTGTGTGAGGACGCGATTGAGAGATTTAGAAAAGTTGACGATCAGAGTTAGGAGCTGCCATGTAGACAGTGCCCAAAAACACTGCCTGCTCGATAAAAGTGCCGTAAAAATTTGGCGCTTGCCCTTCGTCGGCTGCGTGACCACTTTGAATTTATGGGCGCTGCTCATTCTTTGGGTTGTAAAATTTAATGTATCGGCGCTGAAGCTAAACAACGCCAAGTAAAAGTGATCGGGAGAGCTGAGAAGACAAATGGACAACTTCGGTAGCTTTTCGTCGTCCAGTCCTCTATAGTGTGTGTGCAAAAACTTTACTGGCCGTGGAACCATATATTACAAAGTCACACAACAAACTGTTTATTTGCAAGTTTCTGGGTACTTTTTGGGTCATTTTGTCCCATAGGTGCGAGGCTGAAACTTCCTGTACTCCTTTCAAGTCCAATATTTTCTGAGTGTGAGAAGAAAGATGAGTTTTTGCAGACGGAAAGCAATAAAAACTCCAGAGAAGTAAGTGAAAGGTTGTAGTAATTGGCAAAGTTAAAAAACACCTTTGTCATGTGTGCTGCTCGCACGTTGATTCACAAAGTACGAACGCATTTTGCGTCAAACTTGAGCCTTCCAAGCCCCAGCACAATGGAAGCATTGTCGTCTGGATCGTGTCATCTGCCCCGAATCTGCAGACTGTACACACGACTACAGTGTGATGCCATCAATTACAAACATTCATTTAGTTCTGCACTGACCGCCTTTCCTATTGCAAAAGCAGCCACTTAACCACTTCCTTGAGTGCTCTTCTAGCACTACAGTTTCGCCAAATGACACCAATCTCGACGTTAACAACGACGGCATCAAACGCAGTCTGGGCCAAATTGACTGAGCACAAGAGGGAGAGCATCTGAGCAGCAGAGTTGCCCTGCTTTCTCGGAGGGAGGATCTGACAAATTTTCAATCAACCTTGTGGCCGACCAGAGTTTGTCATGCAAACACTTGGTGTCTCCGTCACTTGTGGCAACCATGCTTTTTAGCGTCATGTCCAGATTGCGCCTTGTTGTCCCTCTCCTAATTGTTTGCCATTAGGTCCAACACTTGGGCTCGGCTAGAATTTCCTACTGCCAATAATGCACCAGTGCATTCCATCAACTACAATATCAATATCGTCGTCCCAACGTCCGTCTTTTCGAGATGTGGACGCACATGGGAGGGACGAATTTCGGACTAGAACAACTAGAATGTTGACATAGATAGTAGCCCAGAGCGATACCGCCAGCTATGGCGCCCACACGACGGTGTAGGCGTCAGCCTTGGCCTCACCAACTACGTACACACGGTCCTGACGGCGATTTTGACAGTCGGTATCTCAGCTCCTTGGGCCAGGATCGTCCAGATCTTTGCTGGTCTGAAATCTCTGTGCATTTCCACTGTAGATACGACAAGTTCCATATGACAAAAGAAATGCATTATTCCCTTGTGATGACGTTAATGGCGCAAAAATGAGAATGTCACCAACAGTAAAAATTCTGTGAAGCAACTGTCTTACACAGTTCAGTCTGTTTTAGTCAATTTTCCATTCAGAAGAATTGTTGCTCATTTTAGCCAAGCCGAAATACCTGTTTCCAGTCAGAGGTGGTTCCACCGCCCAAATCCTGGAAGAGACGCGCCAATTGAGTCTTCCTCCAGGAGATGGAAATGCAATGCTGATTGCCCCAGGAGTGGTTCTTCGGCAATTTCCATAGGGAAAAGAGATAAAATGGCCAACAAACTGCCTTGGAGTTCACTGTGAGCTATGGACAGACTTCTGAGGGCAGGGAAAGATGAAGTCTTCCAAGCCCCAAATCATCAACACATCTGGCAATAACGCTATGATGGTCATGGCCACCCAGGTCAAGTTGGGTCTTCCATTGTGAGTGTAATATGGCCAGGACAAGATCATTTCACACTTCCGGGCGGGCCAACAAGCAGATTCCACGGAAGTGGGCTCTTGAAACCCCCTCCCATTGGGCAGTGGAAATTAGTGAAACCTCGCCAAAGACTACAAGACCATAGAAAAACTTACCCATCTACCCCAAAACAAAACTCCAGGGTATGAATTACCCATTCAACCGCCTAAGGACTCCGTGTGGTCGTCTTCGGCCAGATCCCCTTTTGCACCTTCTGCACTTGCATCTAAGGAAGTTTGTACTGATTTCTTCCATCATGCATCATTGAGCCTTCCACCAACTTCTGCAAGGTCAGGAATACATCGTACAGCTTGTTTCATTGGTGGCTGATGCAAACATTTCAAAGGCTGCGTCGACTGAATCGAGTGATTCGTGGTGATAGATGAAAAGGTCCAACTTGTGGACGTCTTATCTTTGTCACCCACCAACAGATCTCACGCAACAACGTGCTCTATGAGACAAGAATGAAGGCCTCGTATGTATTTTGTAACAACAATTAGTTCCTAAAGTCGTCGAGAGTCTGAGTCATTTGTTCTCGGACGCAGAGAGCATTTAGTAATGTAGTGACCAGGCCGAAAATATCATCCGACAGCCTGTTGTTCTCTTGCAGTTACACTCTTAAGTTTACTTACTTTGTTGTTTTTTGACAACTTTTGTCGCCTCAGCGAAGTCCTAAAACATGACCAAAATAACCACTCATACATTGAGGACCAGAAAGCGTCCTTTGAAGAAGCGGGAGACTTGACGCTGAATTCCAAAGGGAGCACATTTCAGTATTCAATTGCTGTTGCCAGTGTCTTTTTTCCCCTCAGTGTTTCATGATTGCACACTTTTCGGACGTGTGACAGGAGGTAAAAGTGTCGAAACAGACACCGCTGAGCTGGCGCCAGCAATGCTTTCAACTCTGTCCACTGCTTTCCAAGACTGTTGATCATAGGCGCTACAGGTTTTCAAGCATGCCTGTATCTGTACTCAAGTTTATGAAACGTTCCAACGCTCAAGATCCTGCACAGCCCTCAGGTCTTCATTGTGCATTCACAGCAACTTTCTTTGCCTAGCTCGAGGTGCCGTTTGCCCCTTGGCCTTCAAGGCTCTTCACAGGTTTTAATTCTCCCCTGCTTGCTAAGGATGCTAAACACAGAGGAGGAGAAAGCCATAAGAGAACGTTGGCCAGGCCGTGTTAGGCCCACTGAGATTGTATTGCGTGTTCAATGGTCCGTTTTTTGTCTTTTTTGTTCCACTCCCAAATTGCAGCCTTGGAGAGGGTGTCTCGGTGAGGGGAGAAGGAGGTGGCGGAGGAGGCGAGAAATCCGCCTTTTTTTTTGCAGAAGACACTGCTCAAGTGGAGGTCTCCTTCACTGCCTGACGTGAATTAATGGTTTCAACTGCTTTGCTTGGGAAAACGCTGTCTCCACGGGAAATTTTTCCGATTAACTTTCGTCTAGTTCGTAGCATCTCTCCCCCATTCACTTCTTGGAGAGCACCACCCTCTCCTCCTCCTGTTGCCTGCACGCTTCACTTTCTTGATGAATCTTTAAGGTACGCTTGCACTGGACCAAATTTAACTTCAGTCCTGTCCACACGTTCCCGCGTTCAGCTCTCTCGTCCGACATTTTGCAGAGTGTGGAGCCGCCCTAAGCTGTTGAGAGGCAGAAGAAAAAAAAACGAGCAAAGGCCAAAAGACATTCGACATATCTAAGCTGATTTGCATGAGTTAGCGATTGTCGCTGTCATATTTTGAATGCGATGACACAACAAAGAGACACTTTTCGTTGTTTACAGCCCAAGAAAAGCAACCGCGGTGAGGTTTTGTGTAGCAGACGCAACAGCAGAAGAGCGCACGAGAGTGTGCAGAAATGGCAAGTTACGACGATGCACAGCACAGGGTGTCGCGACATTGATGTCTTCCTCCAAGAATCACGTGGCTCCCACCTTCTGATACACTACGTGATCATCGTTTGTGCTCTGTTTTTTGCCTCTGGCAGTCGGGGTTGCCGAAACATTGGCGCATTCTGGGTGCAAGAGTCAAGTCCCACCTGCTCATGCGTCCATCAACGTTCAGCGTTGCCAAATTGTTTGAGCCCCGCTAAATACTGACAGGCCGTCGGCAAAATGTCAGGGGGTAATTAATTATTCTGCACCCTGTAGATACAAAGGAGAGGGCAGCCCTGAGCTCACTTTCGCTCTCTCATTGAGGGCTCCTTGATCTTGGTGTATCGGCTGGGAACCGTGCCCATTTGACGAATATCCAGTGTTCCTACAACGAGGTAATGGAACGTATCTGATACAGATTGGCCAATGAATTCGCTCGCGCTTCCTCGACGTCCTGCGAAAGTCAACAGTGCTGGAAAGACAAACTGCTGCTTACACTTGACAATTTAAATATTCTCTCTTTTGAGGAAATGACATTAGACACTGTTCTGATGGGGAGAGAAAGCTTGGGTGTGGTTTAGGATTCCTCCTCCGTCGTGTGACGTTAAGCAGCGGTTGCAACATTGGCTGAAATCCTACAAGGGGTTGCTTTTTTTCCCTGCTTCCTGAAGCCTTTGCTCGTACGCACGCCAGCACCACGCGGTGTGACGAGGACCTCTGAAGTACTGCAAGTACAGCCAACCTTGAGCGTCTCTTTGATTGATTGCAAGCCTCAGAACTGCCCTGAACTTTTTTTTTGCATCACTCTGGCATGTGCGAGAGCGAGAAAGTCTACGAGTAAAGTAGGGCGGCTCAATTTACCCAATATGAAGAACAGCTGTGAGGTTGCAAGGAGGAGAAGACAACTTGTCTCAAAGTCAATTTTGACGCCTCCTGTGGAAAACCACGCTTCGGAGGATTCTAACCTCGTGCTCATATGTGTACAGGCGCATGTGCGTGTGTGTGAGAGAGGAGGACTTTTAAGCGTGTGCACCGCATAGAGCCAGAAAGGCTGAGGTCTTAGATTTACATCTGTGTATTTAGTAGTCATGTGGAGGAACACAAACTTGAATCCGTCCCAAAGTATGACACATTCTGCCTCCCCCCCCTTTTTCCAATCAACTAGAATGGTTTTAGCAGCACTTTCTATGAGAGAGCAGAACGGACTCCGGGAAAGAGAGAGATTTGGCACTGAGATCAACAAAATCATTAGTCCACGACTGTTCCACGGAGGGCAATTCAACATAAGATGTAGGTAGCGTCTTGGTGGAAACTCTTCTGTTCCAGCTCTGAAAGAAGGACCATGACAAACGAGAGTAAATCGACATCTCAATCCCTCTATTCCTATTCACCTCTTTTGACCGATGGGCCGGCAGAGGTCAAGGATCTGCTGACAATGGCGTCGCCGGCGGCTTCCTCATGAGCGAGGCCAGCTCAACTTTTGAGCTGTTTGTCTTTCACTCTCACACGTTCATTGTGTCTGCGACAAATACGCGGCCAGCGACGAATGCAAGCAAACACAAAAAAGTGCAAACATGTCCGATATTCAGCGTTTTTGCACAGATTTCCCTTGCGACGTGATTTATACGCATGCAAACATCTGTTTCTTCGGCAACGTCTCTTTCTATACCTCACGATCATGCAGCTTTCGCAACGCCGTCTCCTCCCTCTCCCCCTCCCATAAAGAACCGAGCCACTGGTAACGATTATTCACAGAAATTCAGTCTTCATAGGTTCCCCCGATGTCTCGTTATCAGGCTCACCGGGTTGAAAGAGGTAAAAAAGCCGTTCAGGTCATCTTTATAAACATAACTGTTTCGCTTCCGGAGCTCGAAATAGAGTGAGGCCCCGGTTACACATTCACACAGGGGTTGGTGAAGTCCATGAAGACTGAAGTCGTCGAGCGTCTGCCAACTCGGCCAGTGTAAGGAGCACCTTAAGCATGCCTGCCCCGTTCTGTGCATCTCAAAGGAGAAGAAAAAAGTGGCAGCACCTTTTCTTTTTCAGTTTGGCAACTGCTACGCACAAACCATGCGGAATTTCAAGGATGCATTCGATTTTGCTGTCCTTCAGCTGGGAGACAGAAAGTTTGTCGATGTGGATGAATATATGAGTTTCGTTCGCTCCCAGGCACGTTGTTTATTCAGTGGCAGAGGCTGCATCCCTAAACAAAGGACAATTCGGAGGAATTTTACTCACATCAACGTCGTTCATGTCTTACCCGCCTCCTCAACCTTTGGATGTCTCTGGGGCAACGAGGATGAAAAATATCGGCCACGTCTGACGTCCAAAGGATCTCTCATCTTAACTGTGAGAGCGCATTAGAGGGGATGGGGCCTTTTGTCTCGGGGTGTCATTATGGCTGTTCTCTTAAAAGCTTTCGCGCGTTTCTACCTCAATGTATTCGGTGGAAAAGCGGAGGAGAAGTCGCTACGTGCTGCGATCTGGAGGCTCGAAGCAACGGTTGACGAGATCGTGTCAGACATGAAACGTTTGGGTCAACTGAGGCGTCAACGATTCTCTGACATACAGGTCAAGTGCAACGCACTGCACAGTACAGTGGTCTCAGCATTATCGCGCTGACTGGATGGTCACACCCTACGTAATAAGGTGGGGCTCTTAGGGATTTTTTTTTTCAAAATATGCACTCGTTGGCAGTTGTGAGCGATGCAGAAATAAGATCCCATCCCATCAGACTGCGATCAATCGACAGAAAAAGGTGCTACAGGGCCGACTTGGCCCCCTCGGCCACCTCCATCGACGTGGCACCTTTTTGTGAGGACAAATTGCAGTGTGATGAGAGGCGATCTTATTTTCTGCATCAGTCACAGCTGCCAATGAGTTCGAAAACATGGAAATGACCTGACGAGGTCAAAGCTACTTGGTGACTTCGCCAATCATCCAAATTTGTATCTTGTAAATTCGTCCTATCTTAATTGTACCCAACTGCTCGAACGCATATTCTACAGGTCCTAACATTATGTACTTTTCCACATGTACAAAAATCATGCTGGCAGCGGCTGAAAGGTTTTTCGTCGCACCAATAGGAACGAGTTGAAACTCCAGAATTGCATCGATGGTTCCCCCGTATATTCCTTAGAGGACTTTGCCACAACTTTTGCTTCAGCAGCTCCAAAACAAGTCTCAATTGACAGATTTCTGAAAAGACAGTGATCCCCTCACCTCCCTGGTTTGACGCTCGTTCGGCTTCCTCTCGTCCTTTCCTAGTCTCTGCGATGTCCATTTAGGCGTCGACCACTGTACGCGTACAATGGTACTCTATGACATGGGTTGTGTAGTTTAAACTTGTGCCTTCTCTCAATTCCTAGCCCTCAATATTCATCAATGTGGCCTTCCCTCTGCTGGCTCCTCCACGTCAGAAGACTATTAGAGGACTCCGCCGAGTAAACAAGAAGATTGCAGGTGGTGCAGGCAAGAAGCGCACATGCAGGCATGGAAGAAGTAGGACGGGCAGAGGATGGGTTAAGAAAAGAAAGGCCCTTTCCTTATCAGTGGTCCCTTCTTCCCCCCCCCCCTCCCCCGGGAAACGTCACTTGCATAGCGGAATCCTTACATTCCAGTAACATCACAACTGGGCTACTTCATGCCGACGTCGTAGGAGAGCAGTGCAGCGTCACAGTGCGTTGGTCTCTGTAGACCGACGTTCAGTGGCAATGCTTTGAGCGAAGTCGCCGCTTTTAATTTCGTTGCACACGCGATGCTAGAGGAGTTGTGGGGTTCCTCCGAAGACGCCAGTTGACTGGCGCCAGGTTTGTACCTTCCACCTGCACAAAATGCCACTGATGAGCAGACGTGAATGGCAAATCCTGCTTGATGTAACGCCACACACGTGTGGGTACGGAAAACAAGTTGTTGGGCCTTCCCGTGTCTTCCTGTGTCTTCCTGTGTCTTCCTGGGTCTTCCTGGGTCTTCCCCCCTTCCAGAACTGTCATTACGTGTGAGTCGGCAAGATCAAGAGAGATGGGGAAACCATGATTTCCTGATTGGCCAATCTCGGGGAAGAAAGAATGTGTTCCCTGCGGTCCTTTCTGCATTGAATGTGACAGGCGCCGTTAATCCTTGTTTGCGTAAAGACATTCGTGCACTGTGTGCAATGAGGTAACGTCATTGCCATTAGAGGTTGCCCGCAATAACTGATCTTCACTCGTCCATACCTGGAACGAAAAGCAGCAAATTCGTCATCCCTGTCCGTAACTCTTTCCTGTGTATACAAGGAGCGTGGCAGTGGCCCTGGACAACGTGCGCATGCACTTAGAGATAAAGATCCTCTCCTGCCTCCTGTTGGGACTGTTATTGAGCAGTAAAAAGCTAGCCAGTCATTCAGGTTTGGTCCTATGTGAAGACGCTTGTTGGTAACAAGATTCGTGCATCAGTAGCGGCTTCTGACTAACACCACCAGTAGGAAACCCAATGGCATTTTGTTTATCACTCTGTCATCATTGGTGATAAAACTGTAAGCAAAGACTGTGAGCAATAAGTGTTGGACTCTAGCGCAGACTCTTGGCCCGCAGAAGATGGGGCTGAAAGCATACCTGGGCTGCTTAATCATCTCGGTTGTGGCTACTCTAGTTTCAGCACAGGTGGCATTTAGAAATTTAGGTAAGCTGGCTATACTCTTATTCTTACTGAGGACGTTGAAGGTACGCATGGTGCAACAGGGTCCAGCAGCAGCAGCAGCAGCAGCAGCGCCTGCCTTACTGTGAGCGGTCCGGACCCCGGCAAGCGATGCGTGTTCCCCTTCACTTTCGAGAGTCGCCGCTACAATGGGTGTCCCATCGATCCGGACGACCGGACCAAAAGATGGTGCTCAACTTTTGTCGACGCCAACGGCGTCCACGTCGGCGGCCAAGGGAAGTACGGCCACTGTGGACCTGGATGTCCTCAGGATAGCACTGGCACGCCTCCTTCTAGCTCAGGCACCGCTTCTTCGGCATCTTCCGGTGCCAGCAACTCTGGACTACCCAGAAGAAGTAAGTACGTACATGGTACTGAGAGAGAGAGAGACTGATGCTCTCTTCCGTACAACTCCTTGACTGGTTCCAGTTCATTGCTGTCACTGCTTTGTGTCCGTCCGGGACGTCACACATTTTGCACTTCCTCGTCCCTCCCTGCCATCTATCACATCCCGCGGGAAAGATGCCGTCTTCCAGAGTCATCAAAAAGTCGATTAAATGTCTTTTATTAGGCTGTCGGGGTTCTGACGAGTGTCGATCAATCGGCGTCTGCGCTCTTCGTTTCACCCCGCAGCAGTTGGACTCCAAGAAATGCACCTTGGCGGACGGCAGCGAGGGACTCTGCTGTTCAGATCTCACCACAAGTTCTCGTGAGTAGATAGCAAAAAGGACAGAGCAAGAAATATTCTTATGTTTCTCTCCAAAATAGTTCGAAACTCCATCCTGCCCAGCTCCTCAAATGACGACGTCTCCTCCAATCTACCCACCATCCCCTCCGTGGACGTCAGGCAGGCTATTGACATAGCCGAGAGCTTCACCCAAAACGTCACGATCGACGTGAGGCGCAGCACCAGTCGAGTGAGGCCAGGTTCGGCTAGTTCAGCCCATGCCACTTTGCAGCGACCTCGTCCAGGAGTAGCTGAGCTGAATCGCCTCGCTCTTATTGCCATGGAAGCATCCAGGAATCTTGATGAGCCAGGTGAGGATCCGCTAATCTTAGAAAAATTTGCTGCCAACGCTGACCATGATGTCTCTACAGACATTGGGGTCCGCTTGGCTGACACCTCCAATACAATTCTGGACAACTGTTACGAGGAACCATTTTGCAACAGGAACTCCAAGTACAGGAAGATTGATGGCGCTTGCAACAACCTGCGAGTGCCGCTCTATGGCAGAGTAGGCGTACAGCACCGTAGGCACCGAGGAAACTTAAGCATGAATGTTGACTTTCAGGCCCTAACCCCTCTGCAGAGAGTGCTGCCTAATGCGTACGCCGACAAACGCAACCTCCCCCGAGTGAGCGTCCGCGGAACACCGCTGCCGTCGGCCCGTTTGGTGTCCACGGCGACGACGGTGACGAGAGACAGAGAGAGCAGAAAATTCTCAGCATTGGTCATGGTGTTTGGACAGTTTATAGATCACGACATCACGCACGTGCCCTTTCACAACGACCAAGGTGCGGAGGGAAAGAAGTAATAGTGAATGCTGTAACGCTGACGTTGCACAAATGGTTCTTACCCAAGGTAGCGGCATTGACTGTTGCGGTGGCAACAACAACGCTGTCTCCTCCTTCACTCGCGTGGAGTGTTTTCACATCCCAATTCCCGGCGGAGATAACAGGTGTGACAGTAAACTATAGTACAGTATAATACAGTCCGGAGCTTCCGTAGTCCGAACGACATACAGACACAGACAGTAGCGCATCAAACTTGTGGCGTACTTCTGGTATACCTTCAGGCTTAGGTCGTCAAACTGCATCAACTTTGTGAGATCGCAGTGCGCCCCCAGACTGGACTGTCTGCCTGGACCCTCACAACAAGTATGGACACAGGAGACTACTATATTTTGCGTGACGTAAACTGATGATGCTCTTGTGTGCTCTGTGTACAAACACAGGTGAATCAAATCACCCACTGGCTCGACTCCTCCAACGTGTACGACTCCGAAGAGAGGAACGCTCGTGCCCTGCGCGCCGGACGAGGAGGCAGAATGGCGACACAGAGATCCAGGCAGGCCTCTGCCCTCCCTTGTCATCATGGAGCTGACCATAGATGTACGAACTAACCACTGGCCTCTTAGGTTTCAGTCAGCCAAGGACCTGCTTCCAGATGATCCCAGTAACACCGAGTGCAAGAGCAGGGATCCTTGCTTCAAGGCTGGTAGGTGAACATATTCCTTTGTCCTGCTTGGCAACACACTAGACGCGCTGTTCATGCTTGTCCTCGAATTCAAGGGGATCTCAGGAACAGCGAACAGCCCAACTTGGCCGTCCTGCACACGCTCTTCGTCAGAGAACATAACAGAATAGCCGGGGAGTTACAGGCCGTCAATCCTAGGTGGGGGGACGAGAGACTTTATCAGGTAAAAGCCAGGAGATGCTCAATACGCGCATGATTGACACCGACTTCATCATGTAGGAAGCCAAGCGCTTGGTCAATGCCGAATGGCAGCACATTGTCTACAATGAGTGGCTGCCCATTATTCTCGGGCCGAGGTACATGGACACGTTCGGTCTGTGGCCCCTTAATACTGACTTCAGCAGAGACTACAGAGACGACTTTGATCCCAGGTAATATTTTTAATGCAAAGAACTTCTTTCGCCATAAATTTACTCCCTTTCTTTGTTGTGTGTGTAAGTGTTGTGGGGTGTTTTACGTCCAATCCATCATCCCTACACTCCCTCAGACCCATGTGCACGTACATATGCGTCATCAGGTTCAGTTGGGGTCACATTTTGGGTAGGGGGTGCTCAAACAACGGGTGCCACCACCTTATTGGTGCTTAATCTCTCTATATAAAGCGCGAGGGTCGCATGAACGTCTGTCAGTCTGGAAGTTCGTCCGTTAACAGAGCAGCAGGTGGGACCGGAAGTGGGGGCAAGGGTGGGGGTCAGGGTGTTAGTGTGTTCGTCGATGGCAAGTCAGTCCGTAGATGAGGGACGCAGACAGACAAACAGACAGCGCTTTTTTCTTTAGCCACTCTTCCCACCCAGAGGGCGGGTATTGCGTAAGTGCTTGTAAGTCTCAAGGAGGCATAGTTTGGCTTTAATGAAAGTCTCTGGGAGGTATCATTGAGGCATGTTTGATCTTGGGGAAAGCAACAAGGGAAATATATCCTTGTGTTATCCCGAACATACGCGTATTTTCATTTCATGCAGCGCTTGGATGCCTAGCTAACGTTACTTTTCTTGTAAAAGCTTATTCATATGTACTAGAGTAGTACATTTTTTTATCGCTTACGGCGTGCTGTATTTGTTGCCAGACACCATTAGAATCAATTCAAGTCAAACGCAATAAGGAAATAATCAGTTTTTGGGTCTCCTCTGCTTTCCAAAGTGTCAACTACACCTTCGACTTTGGTATTAGGTGAAAAAACTATGATGCACTCGGTAAAATTCCAAATTTTTCATGTATTATTCTAGCCTAAATTACGTGCAGATACGCAATTTATAGGGTGGAACGGACCTCCCACGACACTTGTTGAAGAATGAGAGTAAATAAATGAGTAAAAGGAAATTATCATGTTTGAAACACGTGACTTCTGTCCAGGATCACCAATGAGTTTGCCACTGCAGCCTTCAGAGTTGGCCACACACTCATCCCAAGTCTCATCCGAACCTTGTCATCGTTCGGATCCGAGGGCCGCTCTCTGTTAAGAGACATGTTCTTCAACATCAATAGCTTGAGGAAAGCTGGAGGAGTTGATGAACTCTTGAGAGGACTCACGGAGAGTCCTGTTGAGTTGGCTGATGATAATTTCTCCGATGAGGTTCACTTACGGTACATTGACTATGCATAAGATGTCTTTGCTGACGCTGCCAATTCTTCTCCTAGATATCAAACTTCCTCTTTGATGGCGACAACGGCGCGATGGACCTAGTCGCCTTAAACATCCAACGTGGCAGGGACCATGGTCTTCCTGGGTACATCCGTTACCGCCAGATCTGCCGGGTGGACAATGGAAGGCCAGTCCGAACTTTTGACGATCTGAGGAGCAACATTGGACCAGCAGTGAGGATTTTATCAGTACTCATTCAAGCATTGCTCGCCTTAATGCGCGTCTACTTCAACTTGAACAGAAAAGACGGCGCCTTCAAAGGGTCTATGACAGCGTGGAAGATATTGATCTCTTCGTGGGAATGTTCATGGAAGATCCAGGATCCAACGACGCCTTCGTAGGAGACACTTTTCTATGTCTGATTGGTGACCAGTTTGCCAGACTCAAGAAGGGAGATCGATTCTTCTACGATCTGGGAGGCCAAGCAGGATCCTTCACTTTGGGTAAGTAGCGCCACGCGATAGCAGGGCACCACCTTGTGTGATGAGTGTTTTGCCTTAGCTCAACTTGACGAGATCCGCAAGGTGACCATGGCTCGGCTGATATGCGACAACAGCGACAGCATCTCCCAGATCCAGCCTTTGGTCTTCGCTCTACCTACTCTATCCATGTAAGCAGGGTGCCATGCAGTTTTGGCGATACACAATGATTCGCGTAAGTGTTCTGTTTTCAAAGTAGTGCAATCTTTTTACAGAAACACCCCCCGACCTTGTGACTCAAACACCATCCCCAGGATGAACATGGCAGTTTTTACTGGAGCATGAGGTGTGGTCAGACAGAAAGCGAGAACAGAAGCAGAAGAAATGAAATTTTATATCAAATAGTTACAACGGAAAACATAAATAACCGGCCAAGAGGGTTTCAAATAAAGGTTATATGTATATGTGAATGCTTGCGCGTACATAGACTACATATATGTGTGCACAGAATCTCCTCATGACCTTATACACATGATGCACTGTTTGGCCACAGGAAGCAAGCCTTGAGTCCTTTATCATTTCAACCATAACATTTCTCTCAGGCACGGTACTGAGAGGTACAACATTGCTGCTTAGTAAGTTGCCAATCACTACAGTATTTGTACTCGTGCCAAGTCGCTAAACGCTTTGGAGACCGCGTTTATCATGACTCTCATTCAGTTTTTCACTTCCTGTCGACTAACAGCTTGAGATTCGCTCTGTCACTTAAGGCAAGGACGTGGCGGGAAGAAGGTATATCTTAGTAACCGCATCACTTGGCACTGTTGGTATCCCTGTATCTTATAAAGGCCTGCAACGGGTACACGGGCCAATACCCTTCGTTCAAACAAAGGAGTTGGTGAATGGTGGGACGAGGGTGGTTTTCTTCTCAGGCACGATTCTTTTACTGATCATTTGATAAGGTGCGGAGACTTGAAAACAAGCAGTCAAACTACTTCTTCTGGACTGGACAACTAATGCCCGACGGCTTCTTCGGACGAGCCGAGAAAGACAAACCTGACGAGCTCGCACAGGTGCAGGCAGGAGCGACTGAGCGAGTCTATGTATTACGGCTGGACAGCAGAGACGTATGTATGCACAGTGCATAAGCAGGCGCCTTTGGTCCAGGGGAATTCCCAAAGCGATATCTGGGGTGAAAAACCCCCACTCTAGCGAACACCTCGCTACATGTCAGTCCAGGCCTTAACCCCTAAGAATCAACACGTATGGAATTCGTCTTGCACCGAGAACATTGCTATGGCCAAACGCCCAACCAACTAAACACTCCTTTGTGTACTTCTTGGTAATATTCGGTTTTTGCGTTTTCGTTATATTAGAGACTATGATAGCTCCAAAGGGTGGCGTCTTAGGCCTAGTGCTGGTTTCAACACTTGTCCTATCACCGGTCTTGTGCCAAGTCAGTTTTGGTTCGTCCAGACAAATAAACAGAGCAGGCAGACAGCTCTCGAGTTGTGAGTATTATGAATCTAACTGGGCGCACTTATGAGTAAGTGTTCTTGAAGGTTGTTCTCCTGCACTTAGCATTTCTTTGTGTGACTGTCGACGGCCCGAACCCCAACGCCCGCTGCGTGTTCCCCTTCATCTACAACAATCGCCGCTACACCGGCTGCCCGGTGGATCCGGACGACAGAACCAAGCGCTGGTGTTCGACTAAAGTTGATGCCAATGGTGTGCACGTTGGTGGGCAGAACCAATATGGGCACTGCGGGCGCAGCTGCCCCAAGGATGACTTGGGAACTCTCCTGCCGTCCAGGAGATTGCAACCCTTGAAAAGTAAGTGTCGATGCGTCGACTCAGGTGTATAACGCATTAATAATTGCAACCATTTCTTGAAGTACACACGGGCTAAAATGCACACATTGGCGTCTTTTAGCCCATGTGTACTCCATGCACAGTGAGGTAAGTATGTTCGTGCATAACACATACTAGGCGGTAAAAAAAAGGTTACAATGTGCTGTGCATGACATACATTTTATTACAGAGTGCCCAAGCTCGACGGAATGTAGGCCTATTGGTGTGTGTGCCTTGGTCTTTACCACCAGCGAGTTGGATGAGAACCTCTGCACGCAAGTCGATGGAAATCTTGGTCTCTGCTGCTCTGACATCCGGACACCCCGTACACGTAGGTGTCCCCTTTTTTCAGAATATCAGATCAGGAAAACGATTTATTTCTGTTACAGCGAGTGCAGACGATATTCTGCCCAACGCTGACGAGGAGAACTTCGGGTTGCGAGATGGCATCATTCCCAACTTTTCACTCAGGCAGGCTCTGGACATCGGCGAGAGCTTCCTCAACAATGTGACCACCGACGTGAAGAGAAATACAAGAAAGGTCCAGCCTGCAACTGCCACATCCTTTCATTCTGTCTTGCAAAAGGCCAGGCCAGGAGCCGAGGAACTCAATAGGGTGGGAATAATTGCCATGGAGGCGTCGAGGAACCTTGAGGAGCCAGGTCTGAGATTGTGCGTGTCCAGCAGTATGTGAAGAAATCTTCACTCATCCATTGCTGCTCACACATAATAACTGTACGATCTAAGGATGTACGTACACGTTTCTGGCTGTAGTCGTAGGTATCAGGGAGGCGGACGTGAGAAACAGCCTGCTCGAGCGCTGCTACGGCCCGGTTCTCCGGTGCGACCCCACTGCCAGATTCCGGACAATAGATGGCTCATGCAACAATCTCTTAAATCCTCTTTTTGGAAAGGTACTTAGAAGTATCTTGTTTGGAATGGAGACTCTTTACACTGCATTGGTTTCCCACCTATCCTCACCACAGGCCAACACTCCGTTGCAACGCCTCCTGCCCAATGCCTACGCTGACGGTTTCAATCTTCCCCGCGTGTCTGTCAGAGACCAGCCGTTGCCTTCCGCCCGCACGTCGTCCTTGGGGACAGTCGGTCGGGAGAGCAGCCCCAGCGCCGAGTTCACCGCTCTTCTAATGTCCTTCGGCCAATTCGTCGACCATGATCTGGACTTCTCACCGCTTATGAGCGACGATGGTAATGGAACGTGCGAGAAATGTGACTTTCGCATTGATAGTAGGAGAAAATGGACTTAGGTGAGCCATCAGTGGACCACATAGGTTCGGTTAGATTAAGTAAGTAGGATTTATTTGCCAAAGATGTTTTGTTTTAAGGCTATTTGTCTGGTCACGAATGACGGTATTGGGTGCTTCTTGGCAATATCTTACTGAAACTGCAAGAAGTATGCATACTGTGGGTGTGGTACATTATAGTTCACTGATATATCACCTCCTCCAAAATACCAGTGCGGTTAGGATTTTCGAATGATGTGCTTTTCATTAGCGCACATTGTACTACCTATGTCGGATTAAGATAGCTAACCCTGTTGTACTTGAACCAAGGCGAAGCTATTGACTGCTGCACCCCCGAGGGCGAAGTGGACGAGGACACCCCGTTCACCATCGTGGAATGCTTCCCCATCGTGAATCCTCCCAACGACCCCATCTTCAGGACAGAGTGCACCAACTTTGTGCGGTCGGCGACCGCACCTAGGCTGGATTGCTTTCCTGGACCATCCGAACAGGTTTATTCAATGTTGGCCTTACCACTGATCATGCAAAATTATCGCGAGTTCGTGCTGTGTAGCTTAATCAGCTCACAGACTGGTTGGACTCTTCCAATGTGTATGGCTCTACAGAAGAAGAAAGCACTGATCTGCGCTCCTTTCGATCTGGGTTGCTGGCGACTTCAATCTCACCCTTTAGGGGTGCTCTGCCCCTACTCCCGGAGGACCCCGACAACGAAGAGTGCAGAAGCACCGGCAATTGCTTTGCTGCAGGTATACAGATACACTCGTGCGGTGCAGCTATGTTGTGCAAATCAAGTGCAGTAGGTGCATAAGTACGTACGTATGTGTATTGTGTGCAAGTCGTCATCGTCATAGAACCAGGTGGAAACTAGATAAACCCGTCAAGCTCGTTTGCGCAGTGATATTTGCGCTTCTGAGCAGCCTAAGTTCCCCGTGGAACTTCTTTGGCCCGTCCTACCATACCGTTTATGGCCAGATGCATGAACTGTGTTTAGATGTTCCTATATAGCTCACTCAGAAGTTGGTTCTTCGTAGGCGACGCCAGAGTAAATGAACAGCCCAACCTTGCCATCATTCACACCATCTTCGTGAGGGAGCACAACAGGATCGCCAGAGTGCTTCAGAATCTTCACCCTTCATGGGGAGATGACCGCTTGTTTTTGGAAGCGAGGCGAATCGTTAATGCCGAATACCAACACATTATCTACAATGAGTTCCTCCCAATTGTCCTTGGACAGGACGTCTTGAGCAAGGGGCTGGTACCGCTCAATGTCGGATTCAGCAATGACTACAATAACAACTTTGATCCCAGGTGCTTGAGTGTGCACGTTCGATTGGGTGCATTGTCTCTTTCCTCACCAGTTCTTTCCACAGAGTTTCCAACGAGTTCGCCACTGCTGCATATCGTTTTGGCCACACTCTGATCCCTAGTCTAGTCCGCAGCATTGCCAGGCTGGGTCCACGTGGGAGGACACTTCTCAGAGATATGTTCGCCAACATTGATCAGCTGAGAGGAAGAGAAGGAGTGGATAAGCTGATTCGAGGCTTGGTGGGCACCCCGGTGGAGAATGTGGACGACAACTTCTCAGAAGAGGTGACCTCATCACATGCAACAATACAGTCAAGTGTTGAATGAACGTGTTCTTCAGGTTCTGAGTTTCTTATTCGATGGGGATGATACCCAACTTGACCTGATTGCGCTAAACGTCCAACGCGGAAGAGAGCACGGAATTCCGGGATACATCAAGTATAGGGAAATTTGCGGAGTGGATGGTGGAAGGAAAGTTACCAGGTTCCAGGATCTCTCTAGCAATATTTCAAAAGAGGTATGAGCTGTTCAAGATCTGCACATGTTGCCATGTACAAGACATCTCTCCTGTTCTTGTAACTAATAGAAAATCAGTCGCCTCGTCTCAGTATACCAAGACGTGGGTGATATCGACCTCTTTGTGGGCCTGTTCCTGGAGGAGCCCGGCTTTAATGGCGGTCTGGTTGGACAGACCTTCCAGTGCCTGATCGCGGACCAGTTTGAGAGACTCAAAAAAGGAGACAGATTCTTCTATGACCTCGAAGACCAGGCAGGATCCTTCACATTGGGTAAGACGGTCACGTTGCCCCATTTCAAAGAGTGCACGTTCGAAAGCATGTCGTGTTGTCCCACCACAGGCCAACTGATTGAGATTAGAAAAGTTACCTTTTCTCGCCTGATCTGTGACAACAGCGACAACATCAAGAAGATCCAGCCCCTTGCTTTCCAGCTGCCAACGAACGGAGCGTGAGTCAAATAGAGTGTTCGCTAGTTGACACGGACTCCTCTGCTGGAGAAGTCCCTAAACTCGAGAGCGTCGTAACGTCAACATTGCTACGTACTTGCATTTCATTTTTCAGCAACTCCTTGGTTGACTGTGACAGTGGAGTCATACCAGAAGTCGACCTCAACGTCTTTGCTTGACGTGGAAGAGCTCGTGTACCCGTCCTGACCGCTTCTCCAAGGATTTAATTAAGATCAAATAACAGATTGTGACATACAACAGAACAAATAACAGATTATTGATCAAGCAACAGATAATCAATCTTCTCTATCCAAACGGGGTCGACGACGGTATCCGCCAAGCTTTCCATCGCCTTGCTGGCCACTTTTTTTTTTTTTTTTTTTAGAAAAGGTCCCAAGGAATGAGGGTCCCGCTGAGTCCTTGGACTTGCTGAGGGTCACGGGTCCCGTACCCGCCTTGGATGTAGACGGACAGGCCGTCGCTACCTTGGACGCTGAAGGATAGGCCGTCGCCGCCTAGGACGTTGCAGCCAGCTTGAAGAGGGGCAAGTGATTGAAATCCAGCACCGCTTGGTCCCGACGGGCACCCAACTTCAGGGCATATCCTGATGATCACATCCTTGGGTGCTCAAAATTTACAATGGCTCTAGGGGACCCTATATTTAGGGAAGGTATGCAAGTTGACGAGTTGTACAAGGTCAATTTTGCTAGCTTGGGAATTGTGTTATGAGGTCTTATCCGCAATGGTGTAATTGAGTGCTGTAATAGTATTAATTACATTTTGAAAGTGCTGGACCCAAGTCTACTCATGAGTCAACCACGTTGACATTGCATACACTTAGTCCTACAGCAACAATTGCCACAAACTGCATGAGAACAGCAGCCGACTCTTCGCTATCGTCCTTGTGATCTGGATCTTCTGTTACAGTGGCAACTACCTTTGGATCTTATTCAACAAGGGAGGCTTTTATGAGGGCCTAATCATGTAATCAATTGTGCCTAAGGTATATTTAACGAATAGTCTGCATCTTACTACATATTGACAATGACACAATCATTTACTAATCACGTGAAAGACAACGAATGTTGAGATTGATGATGAATGAACATTGTGCGGTGTAAATGGTGGCCAAACTTAATGCCAGCCTAGGGGAGATTGTGCTGGGAAGAGCCGCACTGGATGGTGCTCCTTCTGCTCTCATTGTAGAGGTTCTCTACGTGGTACATGTACTGTGCCGTGATGACGATGAATGCTGAGCCTCACAGACACAGGGACAAGCGTCATTTCGGCAAGGGTTCCCTTTTTTACGCCTCCCATCGCTCTCCATAACGTTAGAAAACAATATCGTTGATGAAAAATGTGAAAAAATGTTATCTAAGTCAAAAGCTCGTCTCACAACCTCGAACGTCTCACAACCTCTCGGTAGTGGGTGGGAGAGGTGACGACCAATTCCTGGAAAAGGGACTTGACGGCAACAGCCGGAACAGCTTCATTGTCATCTTGCATCCCTGGAAGAAGGACACGACAGAGGAGACGTGCTGGTTCCGGGCTGACACATCAATGGAGCTCCTGTCAGCCAAGAACTCGACGTTCTCCTCCAGTCGAACACAATGCTTCCAATGTCGGCCAGCTTGGAGGGACTGTTCTCCAAGGGCTGCCATGTGTTCAGGTATAACAGGCGAAGCGCAAGTGACACCAGTTTCAAATTTCAGTTGGTTTTAAGTTCAATGGAGCTGTGTAAGATGTAAAACTTGACAGGGGAGTACTATTTGTGAAACATTGCATCTTTCGAACTAAATAATAATTTCTGCTCATATCCTTCGGACTTTCTGTTGCCCCAGTGACGTCGGTGACAGGCAAGACCTGAGGAACGGCAGGTGCCATTTGGGGTCTCCTAGAGCTGAGCCTTCTCTTACGTAAGGAATGAGATTGCAAACGATGAGTGAACTGCCTTTGGGGCTCACTGAGTGACTTGGCTAACTAAACTGAATAGACTTGGCCATGACAACAGCGAGAAGAAGTTTATGACTGTGGTCACTTCTCATTCACGGACTCGGGCAAAATTGGTAGCTCCGTATCTAGATGTGAAGCCATTCCATGACTTCGCTGAAAGCCCAGCCTTCAAACGGTTTCAGGACTGACTCGCCAGCCGCTGGTCAAGACTGCTACAGACTGCTGAGAAAAGGCGGCATCAATCGACAAATACATGCCACGCAAGACCGTTGCAGAAACATTTCATGCTACATTGATACTGGATGATGAAGAAATTTCCGTCATGTCATGTCGCCTGACCGATTTTTGACTCTGAGGAGTCTTTTGACGAAAAACAGTCTTTAGGCCAGTATCAAGACCACGCTTAGCTTGAGCTTTCAGATGCTGCGCAGTTCTGATAGTGCTGATAGGCGTAATGTGAGGTGCAGATGCGAAAAAAGGAGTGAGATGCGCAGCGTGAGAGACTAAGGTTCGTATGAAAACATGCATTGGCAAGTTTTAACCTTTTCACGCGTTTTGCTGAAAGTAGGTTTTTGCTCTCTGATATTTTATCTGACTGTTTTCCTTTGTTTCCCCCGCTTGGGCCATTCATAAAGAAGGCATAAATCCACCACCTCTTTGGTCGAGACTGGAGTATTGTCTGTCACTGTAATATTGAGCATAACTAGAGTTATCACTTTCAGACAGAATTGCCACTCTTAGTGTTTT
>JAAUXU010105006.1_pt1 | contig 38123 bp, 38 predicted proteins | sample 7278151 | NCBI WGS metagenome assembly JAAUXU01 (sample SAMN14350113, study PRJNA611818) | marine sediment metagenome | isolation source: surface marine sediment (1.8m) | place: French Polynesia: Moorea | collected 2018-08 | reverse complement strand
GTAGTACTTGCTACTATCGGTTTGCACAAAACAGTGAAATAAAATGAAGCGCTCTCGTGATTGCATTCACTGGCTGCTTGTGGTGAAGTTTTTTTCGTTCTGTGTTCCGCAAATGTGAATCCTCTACGTACATTTTAATGGCTGCAATGATCATTAAAACGGTGTGTGAGCGAGTAACTTCCAGCAAGGTGCGTGCTTACATGTCAGGCAGACAGTACTGGTAATTGAAAATGACTGGATAACTCTCATAGTGATGCGCACGAGCCAGGGTTTTTGGTTACGCGTCAAGCCGAGCTCCACAGATCCTCTTACGAGCTGGCTGGCGAGCACCTTGCGAAATGATCTGGAAAGAGTATTTCGAACAGTGCGTCATGACTTGGAGACACTCCTTGAGCTGGAGCTCGGGTCATGAGCGATCCGAGCCGTCTCGTTGCACATCACTGAATCCTCAGTCCTTTTCCTTTTGCCACAAGCTCGTCTGCACTGCAGATCCATGATGGCCACCGTTTCATGTCAAGTAGTCAAGATACTTTCCTTTTTCTGCCTTATTCTTATTTAAAGCATCTCCTCACACTTCCTACTACATTCTGATTTTTGCCCTGTACGACGATTTAGGCATGTGAGAAGAGAAGCGGTTGCAGCATCACGCCTATTTGACGAGCTGAGTGATGATTGTTACTACGTTGCTCAAGCTGGCGTGAAATTTTAAGCCTCGTCAATACTTTTTGTATGGTACGTCGTGTTTATCTGACCGCATATAAATCTACACCTAACCTTTTTGAAGAGTCATTCTCACCCATTTACAAGTGCGCTGGGTCACAAAAAAACCTTCCTGATCAGTGTCATAATGTACGGCGCGTTTGCAATTGCTGCTCGATTCCACCTGGTTGCAGCGTTGCATCAAGCCTCAACTAGAGCCTGTCTGATTGCACGTCTTCACGACATGATGTCAATGTCTGGTACTCCCCCGCGTGCAAGTACTTGTGTCGTACGTTCCGAGGACGCTCCATCCTTCGCCCACATAAAACAGTACAGACTAAAAACATCGCTTGCATCGTGCGCGGGAGAAACTGGTCCAACGTGACTCGTACGAAAACACGCGCAAAATCTTCGTGCGTCTTATGAGGGGGAAAATATGGTCGGCGGTCAACTGTTCACGGCCCCGGAGATGTGGGACATCTTGCGCTGCTGGAGCAAAAGCTTTCCTTTGCCACGTATTGCTGGTAGTTGAACGGTCTTGCTGAGTCATCAGTGAAGGCCGCCAAGTATCTGCCCCTTATGGTAGGTGGCGGGAATAATGATACTTAGTTTCAACGAAGACCTCCTCAAGGTCCGAAGGGTCCTTGGACACGGGAGCAAATCGCCACCCGAGACGGCATACCTGCTACGACCCTCAATGTCCAGACACGCCAATGACAAAAAAGTAGATGATTTCGCAGAAAGAGGATGTTAAGGAGTCGGTTGAACCGATGAGCCGGAGGTTGGTGCCACATATGGCAGGGCTTCCATCACTTGTTGAGCCACCACGACGTGATCGGTGGGATCGGGTTTGCCCCTAATCTTCCGAGAGCAACGTGCAACCATTTTTCTCTAAAACAATGTCGGGAACATTTGACAGACGAGTTACGAGCTGTACACATCCTCTCATTCTTACTTAGGGCTGGAATGTACATGGTGGAACCGTCATTAAGGAGATTACCGACGACCCTTCTCTCAAAAAGGTCCATCCAGGAAGAGAATGGATGAGACGAAAAAGAGGCTGAAGATTCCCACAGAGGCAATTTAGAAGAAATTCCGGGCGCCTCTGAAAATTCGAGCTCACAATCTTTGGGGCCTCCTGATAAGAGCGTGTGCCGCTTCCGCTTACCAGCGTTCGCCCACTCATACAATGTACAATTAAATCCTCCAATGTATGTGCAGTGACTGGTGTGAGCAAAACTTTGGATTTTTTCAGTGTTGACTTTCGAGTTCGAGTTTCGACATGAAGTCGAGTTTCGAGTTCGAGTTTCGACAAGAAGTCGAGTTTCGAGTTCGAGTTTCGACAAGAAGTCAAGTTTCGAGTTCGAGTTCAGGTGAAAGAGCGAAGTTTCGACTTGAGAGCTAAAATCTCAACAATTATTTAAAAATGTAACTAAAATTAAAGGTTAGGGCTAAAACAGTACTCTTCAGTACTTCATCTGTTTTAGAATGCGACACTACAAAAACCAGCACTCTTAGCAAAGCCCAGGAACTTTCTAGCACTGTACTGGTGTGCAGGAATATGATCATCTTTGTCATCTTGGCTGTGGGTACCTTTTATTTATCTTAAAAGACTGCATGGCGTCGGCACTTTCTCCATGTAAAGCTTCTGCAACCTCTGGTTCGAAGTTTCAGTGGTGATTCAGGACTTAAAGAAATGGCCCTGTACATTTGTAAGAGGTAGTGCCTTTACTAGACTCCTCAGAGTGACAATATACTCTCTCATGTCCATACTGATCTCTCTGGTCTTCATCATGGTGGCTGTGGTGATGATGAACATTTTCCTGCCCTTTCTTCAGCCAGAAAAATCTCCATTGAACGGTTCTCTAGTATCGAATTGCCCACTAGGTTTTGAGAAAAATGTTGGAACAACTTGCTGTCAAACCTTAGCATATTTCCCACCTTCGCAAAGAGGTGCCGCAGATGATTTTGAACTGGTAATTTGATGCATAGATGTACTGGGAATCGTCGTGGGGAACAAAAAAGGTTATTTTTGCTTTAGAGCAAACTTTTGAACTGGAAAATGAATAAAATAAGTTTTGCTTAGAAGATTTTGGTGGATCTCTTTTACTGATGTCATTTTTTGTTATAATTATCACCAGTGGCGCTATTAGGCTGACACGAGGTGTTGAGCTACTTTCGGAACCTTGTACTAAGTTCTCTTGGCTAGCTTCCATTGGAAAATGCAGTGCACTACGCTGATGGCTGCACTATGCTCGAGTAGAGAAGACAAGGCTACCGCTATGTTTGTTGATGGCTATGGGGGAAAATTAGAGGGACATCGCCTTGCGAAGCAGCTAAACTAGCAGTTTTCGTGCGGACATTTTTTTCAAGCGGACGATGGCACTTGCGTTGCATAGCACCCACTTTCCAGGCCCAAAATTTTACAAAGAAAAGTGCGCACTGTACACGCTGAAATACGGTAATGTTTATTGCACTGTTTTGCTCCAGCTGCATGTATTTTCTCGAAAGTGCAACAAGGTTGCAACCTTACTCGTTCTCTGTACGGTTCCTATGTACTGCAAAGCTGAGCTGTGCTCAACAGCGCAGTACAGTGGAAATCAAAGAAAAGCGGAGTAAAACCTGTGGTCAAGGTTGTCGGCAGATAGCGGCAGGTCAACTTCGGACGACGAAAAGCATTGCTGAGTGAAATTTCAGCCCATCGCACTTACGTACAATATCGTAAAATGTCTAAAAATTATCCCATCTGCCTATCAAGGACGAACGCGCTGTATACGTTAGTTCCTGACATGGCTGTTATGGCAAAATATTTAGGTCTACGATGTAGGCGAAGGCAGTAGTTTTTTAGGATGTGTCCTCTGATTGAAACAGTTGTCCATTTTCATCTTACTTTTCTATCCCGGTCTGCGTTTTGATCGGGATTATGATTTTGTTTTCGCTTTAGGTGCATCAGATGTAGAAAAAAAAAACATGCAAAACCTGTGATTTTCATATTTCCACGAAAAAATGAGCGCTGATTTTGATGAAATGCACAGATTTTCATGTTGTGCTGCATGTCCGACAGAGACCTAACACAGAAGCAAAACTAGCAGTGCGACAAAAAATCAATAGTCGACAGTAATTTTAATCAACATTTATTGAGATATTTGCAGAGACTCATTGCGTTAAATTCTAAGTACACCTTAACTCACTATGCTACGCAGGATGTCAACGATGATGTATAAAAGCCAATGATAATGTTTTCCTTCCTCAAGTCTGCTTAGAGCAGAATAAACGTGACATGCACCGATCATTTGAACCATTTGCCAACACTAAAGAGCCTTTTCTTCAATGTGCAAGAGCGAACAATAGCAGATTTTTCTTCCTTGCCTCAGCTTTTATGTAGTGCTGGCAATAGAACAAAAGCAATTGGGTGAGGTTGTCTATGGTAAAAATCACAGTGTTTCAGCTGGCGCTGTAATAAGTGACATTAAGGGATATTTATCTGCCAACCAAAAAGAAAAGAAAAAGATATTGGTGGCATCTGTTAGTCATGTCGGAACAGCGTAGGAAGAAAGTGCCAAGTCCAACGTTAAGAAGAGACCGGTTTTTCATTTTTGATACTGTCTGTACATGATGGAAGCAAGTGAAGCTCTGCATGAATGTAGCACTGAGCAGTGTAAAAGATATGGCCTGATGGCATCCCTGAACGAAGGAGTTGTGTACATTTCGATACTTCATCACTCTTGATCTCTGGTGCACCCGGCGAAGACGACTGCAGTGAGATTCGTGCGTAGGCACAAAGTACTCAGCTAAATACAATTCAGTTAAGTAACTTTTCTCACTCCGGCCCATTTGCGATTCATGTACCTGTGAGGCATTCTCTACGTTGAGAAACAGATCCTTTGGTGCACAAGGAAGAGCTTCTTTCTTCTCAAGCACCTGAGGAGGCGACTGTTGGAAGCTCCTAAAATTGGCTTCGTCGGCCACGAATCTATAGGAAGACAGAAGCAGCATGTGAATAATTGTGAAGAACACAGGCAATCACAGGTCTGCTCCAGATATGACTTGTGGCCCCGCTTAAAATAGGAAAATTACGTCAGCAAGAGAAGCAGTGACATTTTTTTGGCCGCTGCTACGATCAATTCCAGACACCTTGGCAAGGTCACTGCTAAGGTGACAAATTGGGTTGATGAAGACCTTCCTTTGAGACGATGAAAAATCGCAGCGCGCTTGTAATTACTCACCTCTTTCAGCTGAAATATCCAGCGACATTTTGCAAAAATGCCTCCAGTCACGACAATAAACGTTAATCCGCATCTATCGTGCTTACTTAATGACTGTAACAGTGTATTTGTTACATTGAACACGACACACAGCAACTGCTGGCTCTGGCGCATTCCACGAATACATCCAGCATGTCTGCAGTGCCATGAGCGACTTGTTACACTCGTCTGAAGGGCGCAACAATGATAGCATACATAGCAGGTCAAGCTATGATTCCATGATTAACGCTGGCAAGACTGTCTCAGTGCCAGATTCTGTCGTACAATGTGTATCATCAAAATACCTGAAGCACGTACTCCTGGATGTAGTTACTGTACTTAGAGAATACATCACCGCTGTTGTATTCAGACGTCAACTTCCTAGTGGCATAGTTAATTATTGGGTGCTGGAAAAGCAATTTGACCAAATAATTGGGGGGCGTCACGACATCTCGGTCGCATGCCAATTTTTACGCCTAACATCTTCATGGCAACCTGTCTGCGCACCCCAGCTGCAGATCAAAACTTCCTGAAGACGTCCGTAAGTGGCAGGAATATTTGCCGTTATGCTCGGCAACCTACTGGAGACTGTGCAGCAGCCAGAAGTGCTTTGTTTGCGTGCTTTTACACAAAATCCAATTGTGACGGATCATTTGACGCAATTGTCACAAGACGGAGGCGACAAAACGGTCCATCTGTGAGTCTGCGGTGCCAAGTGTTACAAAACAATCAGGACGGAATAGTGTGCGTACGTAGCCTATGGCTAATGATGTGTCCGCGAGAGTTGCCAGAACTTGCACGCAAATCTTCTTACAACTCTGTTCAAAGGGTTTAATTACAGAACTCGGAAGGAGTTAGCTTCCAGTCGAAATTGTACACGTGCGGTCAAGCCAGAGATCTGATGTGCCTACAGATTATTGCTGCAAATTTGTGCTTCCCCTAGAAAATTGGCCTAATTGCTATGTGTTCAGGAATCTATGCCGCTAGCGTGTGCGTACCAAAGAAATTAGGATAAGTGATATTATAACAGTGTTTGTCAGCCTGGATGCTGCTATCTACGTACCGTACACATGCTGCACACACTTCCTACGGTCTGACAAGGAAACACGGTGAGACTTCAAAAAAAAAAAAAACCCAGCATCTCAATGGGATTCATTTGGCGTCAAAAATGAAATCAGCAACCTCCACCGGAGCGCAAAAAGTCAAATTGCGTCGTGGGATGCAATCAAATGGACCGACGTTGATGACGCCAGCAAAGCAGATGCTCCTCCAAGTGGACAGCAACGGTTAATGTGTGCACTTTGGCGACTCTGACGTGCTCATGTTGGTCTGCACAACGTGTAGACCTACGCGCGTACTCAAACTACTCAGGTGGTGCCAAGGACCGCGGAGTAGAAGAGAGGACCGTGCTTTTATTACTATGGTGTGCAAAAAAAGGGCTGTCCTCTTGGCGATTTTTTCGCGCTCGGATGTACGGTACACCCACTGCACCAAAAGCTCCTCAATGCTCGCTTAATGAGTTTGTTTAATAACAGCTCCCCGAGGTAGCAATCTGCCAAGGTGCTGGCGGGCCTTCCACCTCATCAGCACTGGCCCGTTCTGCCCTAAAGTCCGAAGTCTCGAGGCTCCGTAGGTGAAGAGACGTGGAGCAGGAGGAATAGACATCTGTCAAAGTCATGCCTCTCAAGGAAGGCAGAGCGATGATGGAGATGGCCGCAAAACTCACTCGAAAAGAGTGGTGTGGGCCCATGAGCTGTTGCGTGCTTGTCTCGCCTCGCTCGTTCGCCTCGATTTGATTCGGGGAATTATCCCTAATGATGTGCGAAGTCACCCCTCCCCTACCCCAACCGCCCATGTGTCACTTTGTTCAGAACGTTTGTTGCCGTTGACGTGACAAATTGACGCAAATTCTAGAGCAACCAAGCGGTGCGCCGAGACGAAATGCGCACTGCACGGCACAGAGCAAGCAGTGGTTGACGCCGGCATGACAGAAGTCGAGGCCCTGCACCGAGCGCCCCATGATTCAGGCCTGGCGGTGGTTGCCTGCAGAGAAAAAGTGGGTCTCATTCAGGGACGGGTGGTGCCTCGCCCTGTCGGGATAGTCCGTTGGGAAGATGGGAACGTGACTCGTCTTCCAAACCTATGCCAAACTGACAGATACTGGCTATGATGACCATGAATCGCTTGTACTCCGATAAAAAAAGGCTGCCTAATACACTAAGCACTTTTTCCTCGAAAAGCTTCTAAAGACACAAAGTGTGACATTGTCTTACAAAAGATCCCCAGGGTCACGCTTCTATTTAGAAGAATTGCGTGGGACGCTTTTTTTGTGTTTGTTTGCTCTTCTCCAATGCAGCGAGTGAGGATTCTGTCAAAATCAGATATGTAGGTTAGATTAAATCCCTCTAAACTTTGTCAAGTCATCTCATTAGTGTCACCTGCCCAAACAGCCTCTGTTCTCGAACAAAAAAGTGAGCAGTTAAACAGGTGACTACTGCAAGTCATTCAACAAATTTGTAGTACCTAGGACATCTTGAAATCCTAGGCATGCCAGTATACGTAGCGTGTCCGGTATGACATCGTTCTCAAGGGTGTTTATTGTCTAGCGAAAATGTCAAGATTTCAGGTTGTCTGACCTCGTGGGAGGCCAATAAAAAGCTGGTCTGGTGCATCCAGCTGGTTCCAGTCCCTCATGGCACCAAGGGTTGGAAAAAAGTTTCCCGTCTCAAGTCTGTCGTGTCCCAAGTTATCCATGTGTAACATTTAATAATAACCGACTTCCCCCATATGAGTCATTTGTTGATCGATCTACTCGGCGCTGTGGTTCTTGGTCATTTGGTTACTCCTGATGTGAATCAATCACACGAACAGGAAAAGACGAGCGCCTTTTTTTCTTTTTTTTTCGTTTAAGATTATCGTTAAAATTGCTTTTACACATCGCTAAGCTCCGCAGTGAAATATATTACTCCTTTGATGTGAATAATGGCCCTACAAATAGTTAGAACAACCACGTCTAAACGTTCGTATGAACAAGACGTTTCTAGGGCGTAGATAACCCTTCCTATCAGTCCGTACGAACGTGTATGCACATGTGATGTGCTTCTACACAAGGTGTTATCTGCCGAACCGTTACAAATTGCAGAAACAGGAACTTAATTTTGTCGGGTGATTTGTATTCGCCAAAAAACTTCGAGGCCACTTCGCAGCATTTGCAAAAAAAGAAGAAGAGAGAGGAGAACCTGACCGTCTCCTCAAAAGTCAAATAAATCCTTACGTTCGGGTATGCAAACGGTTGTTTACGACGCAGATGAGCGGGGTCTGCACGCGGCAAAGCAATGGGCTCCCGTTTTTTTTTTTTTTTCGACCGGCAGCAACCAAAAATCTGTCAAAAGGTCAACAACGGGGCGAGATGTCATAAAAAAGACGTACGGTGCAAAAAAAGGGGTGAAGGGGGTGAGCGCTTGCAGCAGCTGGAGCCCGATTTCCGACATCTCAGTCAGTCGCACCGTTGGTTCTGTTTCTTTAGACCTTTTTGAGTCAGTCTGGCCGCCACTCCAATTTGAGGCTTGATTAAATACAGGTAGGCCCATTACATTGCCTCGCTGCTAATTACTGCGTGGCCTCTATTCATTTAAGAAGGCCGAGGCCTCAGGGGGTTTTTTTTGCTCTGCAGACAAAAATGATGAATAAGCCTAATGTTATTTCTACACCTCCGTGTGCTTTAGCTTGCCTGTGATTATGCACTAGGAAAATGGCTGAACAGGAAATGAGAATACAGCCCCGAGCTTCCTTGTACATTCTTACAGAGATGCAATGAAGCTGGCTCAACAGTAACTTTAAGTGCATTACTTATACTCAATCTTCTGGCATCAAAAAGCCCATTGGTTTCTTTGGCAGGGCAAGAAGCGATGGCTGAATTTTGTTTACCATGCACGTACACCTGCACTCTGAGGTGAGTCAGAGCATCTTGGCCATTCTTGGACATTGGTCACCCCCAATTGGCGTCAGCACAACTACCTGGCTGATGCTGTTGCCTGAGTAATAAGGAAGAGAGGGATGAGATTCCAACGCAGTAATTTGGGCTTATAGGACGTGAGTTGGAGTCCTGCCCGTTGGAGTGCATGGCGATCGTCGTCATCTCATGGTTGCAACTAACGGCTGTTCTGTTGTGCTTTTTCTTTCTTAAGAAGCCGCCAGTGGCGCCCCCCGTGGCTATTTCAGGCCGAAAAGTAGGCGTAGAGACAAAAGTGGGACGAAGACACATTTCTTTGGTGACCAAGACAAGGCTTTGGCAGGTGTCAATTAGCTGATGGTGGAGGAGGCACAGCTTATTTCCGGTATAATAGGTTCATTTCTGAGAGCTGCATCAAGCCGCACAAGTGCGCCGGCTGCCATGTGGAGAGAAGACTGAAAGAAATTCGATCGCAGGCTCATGATGCTCGTGACAAGGCAGACGTCTGGCTGTGGTGCATATTGTGGCAAGCACAATGCTGAGTATGACGCTGTCCTCATTGGGACTGAGGATTCCAGCCCTCTGGAGACACCAATCTGCGCATGCGCCGCATGCCAAGACGTGAGGACACCTGGGACGAAGGACCCAGTCTCAATTAAGAGCCATTGGGGAGATGGCTGAAGTGAAGAAAAGGAAAAGTCGCCAGTCGATTTTTCATCTCGCTGGCTGAGCAACCTGTGCTAGTGTTTTATCACCAGGGCACACGATAGAATACATATGAGTTCTCTTGCCATGTCGCTCAACCTTTTGCAGACTTCTTATGACGCGCGCTCGAACTGCACCTGTAGAGAACGGTATGTCCACTGTGACGACCTGGAGTTCGAGCTGATGTCCGAGCTCTGCTGCAGGATGTACCAGCCGGTGGTGCGTGCGTCTGACTCAATTCAGCGGGTTCGTGCCTCTTCAGGCACTAGGCCAACATCAATGGATGTCAGGGCACCTGCGTATTGACGGACTCACACAGCAGTTTCATTACAGGCAGAGACCTTGACAGCATTTGTGCCACCGCTAGAAACATTTCATTAAAAAAATCTTGCTTGTTTTCCTCGTTCTGTCAGCGTGCGTGGGCCGCAGCAAATGCATATTGGCCTAAACGTTGGCCAATTAAATAGGAAACGAGCTGCGAGTGCTTTGACAGATAGCAAAACTTAGCGGCCGCCACATCATAATCGGACAATGTACGTCCAGTGCAGACAAATAAATACACGTATGTGCACAAGTGCGCGGCGGCTGCACCCCCTTCGTCACACCGTTCATTACTCATAAGAAGGGGGGGGGGGAGGAGAGAACGAAGAAAAACAACTTGGAGCAGTCAGGAAAAAAAACACGGACAATCCCTTTAAAAGTCTCTCGAGTTACATAGACAACATAAGCTTTGGAGTCGCCACGGTCGTCGTGGTCATACTTGACTGCTCAGTTCGTTCACTTGGTGCATTTGCTTTAAGATGCACCAAAGCGTCTCAGAATCGCACAAAAGAAACCCCTTCCGGGATCCGCTCTTGCCCACCTCGACGGAAGCCAACGCCAGAATCACTTTTCTCACTGTCTGTGCCTTTTGCTCTCGGTTATGGATGTGCCATAAATTATCGGAACGAAAAAATGATGCCGTCGTGAATTATCGCACGTGGAAGAGTGGGTCTGTTTTGGATTCTGCTCTGCTGCCTGCGACGTCTTGCTCGTGTCAGCTTTCATCGGCCAAAATTAACTTGTGATTTTATCCAGCCGTTTTATGATAATGGCAGTACTGTGCTTTTTTTATGTCTCCATCTCCTCCAGAGCTTTGTTGCATTTTCGTGGAACAAAACACCCGGCACATTGGAACATAAGCAAATATGGGGACTGGGACGAAGAGGGGATCATTGAAGGTAGGTATCACTCATATCGTGTCGTAAAAAAGCCAAGATTCCATTAAGAACTCCTCTGTTGTATATTTCTTCTGCCCTCGAGAAAATTACTTCCCTGTACTTGGTTCAACAAAGTCGTGATACTTCGTGATGTGCGCTTAAGCTTTGTGTGCACTTTTTTTGTACGGTTCCGGATATTCATAACTTAAGAGGGGTCGACAAAGACATGAAATGAGAAGACGTTGGTCGTGATCCATCAGAAATGTCTTTGACTGCTTCAAAAGAGGGACGCTGTCACAAAAATTGCACCTCGGGGTGCAATCATCATTACGTGCTCTGCCTGCGCTACTGCACTGAGAAGACGGACCCCAATGACTCGAGAGAGAGACTGACTGCTGAAGGAGTTCAAAGCCCTCCCGCACTTCAGCGCGACCGCGACCTTCTTCTACCTGTCAAACCGGCGCCCGCGGCGCAAAATGCGGTTCGGGCGAACTCGACGACGGCAGAGACGTAAAAATTGCTTCGTCGCTCACGGAAGATGAAAGAACGGAAAAAAAGAAAGAAGATGGGACCGCTTTACGTTCACTCGCTCGCCGGTCACACCGCCAGCAGCAGCGACGAGGGCGCCGGCGTCGGCAGCAACGGCAGCAACGGCAGCAACGGCAGCTTCAGCGCCAGCAGGGGCAACACACACAATACGTCAAAGGGCTGACGCATGCGCACGCACACGCGCACAGGAAAAAGCGTCGCCGCCCAGTCCGTCTTGCGTCATTGCGTCGGCTATAAAAGCGCGGAGTCCGTGCGTCAGAAGGCAATCGGTGTCGCAAACGCAGTCAGGGTGAACGTGGCCGAGTACAACGACGACAACGACCAGACAACTCCACAAACGTCATCATGATCAAGGTACGTCGACTCTGTGTAAGAGATGACGACCATTCATTCCCTCTTCTCTTGGCTTCGCTCTGAAAAGGGCGATGGCACTGGTATTGCAGGCCTGGATAGATTGGCAATTATTTATCAATTTCATTGCGAATCTTCGACATTACGGAGAACGAGGAAGTTGACGCGCACCTGTTCGTCAACTTTGTTTGACCATGAGAAAATGTGACCGGCGGGAAAAGAGCCAAAGAAAGATGGATCGGAATAGCAGGATGTGCAAGACTTAGTTCGGCGGTTGGGCAAGCATGTGTGCCATATCTGCTCACATGTTGCCATTCCTGCTGGACGTCAAGGAGCCGCCGCAGATGGTCTCATTGAAGACGATCAACTGTGGTAGGACCCCATAGAAGCACAGCTCGTACCTACGGTAGCTCTTCGACTTAACCGCGTAGTTAGTACCGCGCAACCTCACTACTGTTTGTCGCACCTTAAATGAAATGAGAAACTTCTCTCCAAGGGCAACACCGACTACACGAAGAGAAACCTCTCGCTTCCTAGCTCAATCGGGCATCTTCTTCCTAGCCATCTTAACCTAAAGCCACCCCCTCCCTTGATCCAATAAAATTCCCCACCTCTCCCCATTTTAGATCCTCATTGGTGTCGCTCTCGCTTCTGCACTGGCCGCAGCCGACCACGGCGGCGGCGGCGTTAACAGAAATGGCTTCAATGGAGGCAACGGCGGCTTCCATGGCGGCAACGGTGGGTTCAATGGCGGCAACGGCGGATTCAATGGCGGCAACGGCGGGTTCAATGGCGGCAACGGCGGGTTCAATGGCGGCAACGGTGGCCGTAATGGGGGCAGAGCTATTGGCCGCGACAACAACGGTAACGCCGTGTCCATTCCTGGCGGTGTGGACTTCTCCGAATGCGAACCCCAACCCGACGGCACCTGCTGCATCACTAAAGAGTCCAAGGTCATCTCACTGGAGAAAGATCCCATCCTGGAGTGCACGCACAAGAACGTGGAGAAGTGCCACTACACATACGTCACCCAGTTCTCTCCCGCTCAAGAGGAAGTGTGCGAGGAGAACTTTGAGAAGAAGTGCCAGATCACTTTTAGACAGGTCGCTCAAAGAGACCGCGTCCAAAAGTGCATCACTCCGCTGAGGAAAGTTTGCGAGGAGGACCAGCCCTCGTACTCTCCCCAACCCACCTACGGTAACGGCAATGGAGGTCGCAACGGAGGCTTCACGCCCAGAAGAGGTGGCAACGGACGGGGCAACGGGGGCAACGGTGGCAACGGTGGCGATGAAGAATGCCGTACCTTTTACGAGTCTTCCTGCACTACTCGCTACATTGAGAAGGCTCCGGGTCAATTTGTGGGTGACACAACTTGCGAAAAGCAGCCGGTGAAGCTGTGCGGCACGGGCTGTCGCATGGAGCAGGATGCTCCTCAGTGCCACGACAAGGAGGTTGATGTGCTCATTGATGTGCCTGAAGAGGTGTGTGATCTGAACCCGCAGAAGACCTGCCGATTCCAAACCAAGCTTGTTCCCAATCTGAAGCCAGCCCCTGAGTGCACCATCATTCCTCAGCAGGTCTGCAATCTCAAGTTTACCCCGCCTAAGAACGTGGACAAACCTCTTAAGACCCGCTGGTGCATCGACCCCAACGCAGAAGTTGAAGAAGATGAAACCTACGCAGAGGCACAGGCAGCCGCAGCGCCAATTGCCAGCTACGGAACCGCTGCATCTGCTCCTCAGACTTCATACGCCCAACCTTCTGCTCCCCCACCTCCACCGCCGTCTTACTCTCAGCCTGCTGCGCCGACCCCATCTTACTCTCAGCCATCCCCGCCGCCTCCTCCGCCTGCCCCCACGTCCTATGGACCTCCATCACCTCCCCCAGCTCCTGCCGCACCCGCCCCTAGTGCTTACGGACCCCCACCACCTCCCCCAGCTCCTGCCGCACCCGCTCCTAGTGCCTATGGACCGCCACCGCCGTCTCCCTCTCCATCAGCCTCCGCTCCGAGCAACTATGGACCGCCGTCGCCGTCGTCTGCCTCACCCACACCCTCCCCCGTGTACTACAAGCCCATTGACAACGCCGAGTCTTCAGCAGCACCTGCGCCAGATGCCTATGGAATCCCTCAGCAGCCCACACAGGCCTCGTATGGGGGGCAGCCAGAGCCAGAGCAGCCAAGCTACCAGCCGGCGTATGACTTTTAGAAAGTAATCCGGCGATATGATGACTCCCTAGGGCATTCAGGTATATACACGAGGTTGTCTCTCCAGCCTGCTAGTTTGGCGCCTGACTCCCCTGACACTTAGTCATATTCACTACGCATAGCATATTTATTATTTATCATTATTTTATTTAAAATGTACGCCTCTCTCTTCTTCACACGTCGTTTTTTTTTATTCAGATGGCATTACAACAAAGTGTGTTCTTCTCTCTCGTTCTCGTGACGAAATACACTAAGATCTGCGACGCCGCTTCAAACTAGCCATTATTTGTCTCATAGCACACCAATCGCTCATTCTCGAATGAACAGTCTGTAGACAATAATATAGCGAGTCGAGGACTTCGTACATCTCAGGAATCCATCGGAAATCCTGTGTGAACTATGAAGGAAAGCGCTCCTCAACCCGGACGGATTTCCTAAGCTCCACGAGTAATTGGGTACCCGCGCTGATAACACACCAGTATTTTCTCAAATGGAAAAAGACCCTGCTTATTGCAAGTTTTCATTCGCGTGAGGGAAACGCGTTCATTTCCTGGCCGTAATTCCTTCCCGGTGCATCACATTTTTGCTCCCGCCGCCACCTTTGCTTCCATCCCCTCGAGGCAGTCAGTGTTCATAGGTCACACGCACAAAAAGCGGGAAAAAACTGGCCGCGGGGGCCTTGCGAGTGGCAATCTCGCATTTTCCTGAACCAGGCAGAGAATACGTATTAAAAAAGGCTAAAAAAGCTATTATTCGCCGCCACGCTCGGATGAGCCTGGACGTCAGCCAGATACATTGGCTTGCCGAGTGGCCCGGTTATCACTACAATCGATTGTTCGGCGTGAAAATGCCTTCGTCTGCGTGGATGCTACTACGTACTTCACTTTAGGAGCAGAAAAGCGTGAAGGATGGATCGCGAGTTGTCCACTGGCCACGTCCGCGGTTTCGCCCACGCCGCGGAAGTGGCAAACCCACGCCGATAGTGAGAGCCCCCCCTCCCCCCGGAGGCTGCTATAAGATGATGCCGGGAGTACTTGAGTTTTGGCGCATTTCAGCGCCAATAAAAGTAGAGACGAGGTGTCATGACGTGGATTGAGTGTATGACAGTCGTACGTACAAGAGGGTGCCTTCAGTATCATCTGCGTTGCTGTTAGTGCCTGGAGAAAATGCCCACTGTAGCACGTACACGTCCAGCTAGCTGGCGTCACATCCTTATGTCGTGGTGCAGGACCGAAGTGCGTGCATCATTCTAATGGAGATCTTCAACGAAGCGCTTCGTACGCTTATGTGGCGTACGTGCCTACTACTGAATACATACTCCTCCTCTCCGTTACCTGCGTCTCTATTATTCTCCTACTCCCATGCGTGCACACGTTCACAGAACAACGCACGCGAGCACGCACACACACCCATACACATCACACACACACACACACACAATGAGCATGTTCTGAAAGGGCAGACTCTTTGTATTCTTGCGTGTTAATAGGCTTCATTGACGTCTACGCACATCTTCGCCTGTCTTATACAGTAGGTGTTTACTGGAAGTACAGTGGAACGCGCTTAATCGTGCTCTCGGAGAACCGGGAAAAGTTGCACAACTGAGGAAGTTGAGCGATTGAGCGTAGTGACTTTGCTTCACACTTTTGGGATGGCGACTTCAGCAAGGTTGCACACATAAGCGAGTTGCGCGATAAAGCGCTGCACGCTTCATCGTGTTCCACTGTACGAGTTTTCATGAACTGTACCCGATACAGATAGAAAAGCATTTAATTTGTGGGTTGATAACACCTGGAGAACCTCGTAGTCCTCGCTTGAAGCAAATGAGAGGGCAAGATCTCACCTCAGTGGTGGCGCACCTACGTAAAGTCGATTTTTTTTTCTCGCGTTATGTCGCTCTAAAGTCTTTTCCGTTGCTGACCGTCTTTTTGCTTGATAGGAAACCCTAACATGATTCTCGCTAGAACATCCAAAAGCCCGTTGACCCAAAACAGTGCACAGCATCCGGTACGTACAGGTGAGTCGAACCGGGTGAAGAAAGCAGTCGCACCACGCACCCATTGTACCACTGAGAAATCGGGACATTCATGCCTCTGGTGGGCTGTGTTCCGACGTTGACTTTGCGGGAATTCCCTCCCTGTGGCTCACACGTCCTATTTTTGGAGCATTAATTAATTCATTACAAAAAAATACAACCACTAAGAGGAAGAGAGTAGAAGGACAGTGCATTTCCTACCTGCATAATCATAGCGTGGCCGAGCAGAACCGCGATCGCAACATTGTGACAGAAATGTATCCTGGGAACGAGAAGCCACGGTCGTGCGTTGGCAAGTCTGATGTAATACGTGCGTACAGCGTGCCTGTGTGCAGGTACTACTTACGTATAGAGTATAATATACACTGAGGTGTGCGGTACATACTGTAGTGGCGTCTTGCTCTCTTCTGAATGAAAGTACCGACTCCTGACGCACAAGAGACAAAGGATACCGTAAAACCTCCCATTGAGCGTCACCGCTACTTGAACGCCACCTCCAATAGATAGCTATGGGTTGAGGAAAAGGCCCTCAGTTCGAGGTGTTGCGATTACTCAAAGAAAGAAGCGATTTCTTGCAGAGGTAGAAAGAACTCGCTTAACTTTTGACTTGACTTCGAATGAAATCCGCCATTGTTGCAGCATAAGATACAACGGTTTCTACTTCTTTGGGACTTCTCGGTCAATTAAAAAAGGAAGAAGGTAAGTTTTCCCTGAAAAGGTAATTGCACTCGCACGCTTAGTGCGATCATATAGGAAGCTGAAACACACATACGTGCACGTTGTAGACACGGCAAACACACACACACACACACACACACGCAGCTGCCATACACATACTCGTCATGGAAAAAAAGAGAGAAGACACTACTGGACCCACTTAAACATGCATGGCTAACTGTGCTGTTGTCTCCAACGGCACGAACGCCATCTCTGGTGTTTCCTGAAATATCCGTTTCGTGCTCGCTGCCAACAATCGATTCAGTCACGACCCCACCGACTCTGTAAATCCGTTTAATACTTACGCTCAATACTCTGTAAATGCGTGCTTGGTGGACATTCATTCAGGGGCCTCTCACTAGTCCTGTCCCGGGTAGGACTGTGCATATGTACTGTCGGCAGTACTGCCCGGTGCCGTACGCAGGCGCCAAGACAATGCCAGAACAAACAAAGAATGAACTTAGCCTATAACAAAGATGAGGTTGATGAAACTGTGCAAGCAACGTCCTTCTGACTTGTCGAACCGCAGCGAGCACCTCTTAAGAGGAGCGGTTTGCTTTTCACTTGCAGGCGGAAGCGATTGATCTTGTGTGTGAGTCAAAAGACTTACGAGAGGTGCTGCAGCTGCATAATACTATTATGCCTATTAGCCCTATTGGAGCTGAGTTTGGAGACTTGATAATTGGTAAATGATGGGCCAACTTTTTTTTATTGCCCTGAGTAATATGGAATGGGGAAGGGGGAGGAGCTGACCCGGGAGGCCCGGGGAACCGGAGAGGGGGCGGGGGAGGATGCACAAAGACTTGGTGTCTGAGAACACTGCTATTGATTGGAGCGGGCAGCGTCAAAACACTCCTCGGTATGACAGGGATCATTTAATAGCCAACTGACGACCGGAACTGTAATGCGGATAAACAAAGAATGCCTCATATGCATGCATGCCGTCGTACTTCCATTATGTGTGCGTACGTATGCACTGCATTGAGTCGCACGTACGAACCAGTTGGCATATGGACTGCACTGTCAGGCCCTATACGTCCATCAAAAAAAAAACCTTTTACCGTATAAGGCCCCTAATGGGAACAAACAAAGCTGGTGAATCCTCATTTTCAAGGAAGTTTTTGAAGAAAGATTTAGTTCCTCGGCTCCCTCAAGCATAAATTTATGAAGACGATATAATCTGTTCGTTTTCCTCCCAGTATTTATGCTACTCGCCGATAACGCGGCTCAGATTTTGGCCTTGATTTCAACATTCACTGTCGACCTTCAAAGATGACTCGTACATACGCATAGAGGAGGGAAACCTGATTGGGAGCATAATTGTTGTCAAAAACGCTTCCAAAAAAAAGTATCACTGTTGCTGCAACCTTGCAGATCTGTTTCACTGCGCTTGAAGCCGCGAGAGGAGAGGGGGCGCCAGATGCATTCTTTTTACCGCGCAAAAAACATTGCATTTTTGCTCGCTTGCTCCGCCGCCCTCGTCTGCGTGCAAATTTGGTGAAAACCGAACAGACTTGTCACTGTTTCCAGAGAATGATTTTTTTTAAAAAAAAAAAAAAAAACCGACAAGAGGCAGAAGGGTTGGTTCTGGAATGTTGCCCTCTCGCTGTCGCATGTTATCTGGTGCTGTGGAACTACTAATGGGAAACGCATTTGAAGCTGTCTGTTCCACGTTCCAAGTTGCGCTTACTCAAGAATGGCGCCGAAGCCACATTGGATCTCGTTGTAGCTGAGATCTACGATTGGGTCTGTCTGGACCAAGGAGCGCGCACTTCGGAACAGACCCGCTCAAGATGACTTATTGCTCACGGCACACGTGTGGCACGAGTACTTACTAAAACAGGGGTGTCACGACTTCTTGCACGCATAAATCGTGTCACCTTGAGACCATCATAACTAGTGACCGTAGGGTCATTTATGGGATTTTAGACACTCCCACTCGCATTCAGTTTCGAAAAAAAGGGAAGCGTTTGGAACAAGTTCAACTGCGATTGTGCATCAGTGGGAACAGGTATTCTTACCCAGCGGTGTAACTTGGCTGATGTCGATAAATACACCGTAGTTTTCTTATCATTTACAGTTATAAACATTTGAAGACGGGAAGAAATCTATTTATAAGTCAAGGAGATGCTTCTGAAATTTATTTTTCTACACAGTGTACATGCACGGTGGTCTTGATCGGTTCGGACTGAAAAATCATTGATAGCTCTTTTATTTATGGAGGCAGAAAGGTCAACTTTTTAGGAGGAACAATGTCTCATCTGTTTAACTGAGCATAAACCACAAAAATCCACAGATATTGTGCAGCTCACATGTACGCGTTATGTTCACATAAGTATGCATAACGGGGCGTGAAACTTACGGTCACGTGTCTGCAACGCGGTTGAGGCTGCACTTACTGAGGTGCGAGGCATTGGCAGCCCGATAGCCTTTTTTGCGGATGCTCTTGGACTGGGCTTCATTCGTCGCCAGCTTCAGGCTCTGGAACTGGAGCCTGCTCAGAACTGTCGGCTCCTTGAGCCAGATTGAAGCTCATTTTATCTGGAAAAAGGTACAAAACTCACCTCTTGAGAGGTCGCTGCCAGGCAAGGGGGTGAACGCAAAAGTGGGCAGACAGTGTGACTGATTTCTTTTTCAGCAGCAGAGGTCGGAGTCTTCTGATGACTCCTTGTGTGAGAGCTGCATCGAGCCTCGACTGCCCCTAGGCCTAGAATCCTGGGCCCGGTTCGACCCCAGAAATTCTCGCCCGGAAACACTGAACAAAATAAGTTTGTTTAAGCTCTTTTCTTGAAGTCAGGTTTATCTGATGAAGCATAATTTCTAAAGGCAATAGTTGCTAAAATTGAATGAGGGGTGCTTTTAAGCACACACACGTCGGACCTGCTTAACACTGCACGTGATAATTAAAGATCAGCATCCGTATCTGCAGAGCGTGCGGTGAGATTTCGATATCTGCATCTGGACGTCCGCATCTACATTGACACGTAAACCAATTAATGCACCTCGCTCGAGCCATCATTTGCATGCCGTCTACAGTCGAATGATAAAGAGGCTGAAAAGTCATTGGTTTTTAACATATAACCTACAGCCAAAGTCTCCGGTATAGTTCGAATTGTTTCGAGAATTATCGTTCTATCAAGTCATAAGAGTATCTGACTGATCTCTCCGCGCTCCGTACCGGATCCGGGTCATCTGGATCAGGTCAGCCTCTCCTCCTCATCACTGTTGCCAAATTGCTCAGTAAAGTTGCCAGCATTCTTCTCTCTCTTCTTCTCCTCAACGTCTGGCAACTCTCAGACCGCTTCGTTCCCCAGTTCTCACCATGCAAGGGTACTGCAGAGCTTGACCGAAGAGGACGATGCACCCCCATATGAACTTACGTACTTAGTACAAATTTGGACCTCAAAACGGTCTCAAAATGAACCTTTAATTGCTGCGCGCGAAAGGTAGTGCCTACAAACCAAGTTTGGGGAAGATCGGTCCAACTGAAGGATCGCCAACCGCGCGACATGGGCAAAACAGACAGACATAGTCCTTCATATGTATGTAGATGTCTGATAAATTTCCAGTACTAAATGAGTCTTTTACTTTATGTAAGCTTTGTTGTCATTAAGATGAAGACTGTGAAGCAAAGCAACAAAGTATTTACTCACACTCTGGCTCATCCCCGTCAGAGGCGGCCGGTTTGGCCATTTTCAATGGGTGGTGGTGGGGAATATATTATAATTATTTGACGGGGGGGTTCTGTGCACCGATTTGTTGTGCACCAAAATGGTGCGCTTGTACTCCAAATGCATTATTTGTGGTCCAAATGCATGATCTGTGCTCCAAATCAAGAACTTGCGCTCTTCTCGGAAGATTAATTGAGATTAGCATTGGGATCTGAACAAATCGTCGATCGGTGGTTACGTTAGGTGGAGGACAAGTAGTCCAAGTGCAGCAGGAGCAGTCAATTTGAAGCACGGTTAGGGCAGAGGTGGCCCGTGTGGGACACGAGCAGCCAATTTGGAGCATAGTTGGGGCGGAGGAAGCTGATTTGAGGCAAAATTAGTCAATTTGGAGCACAACAAGTCAATTCGGCACAAGTACCTGGATTGGTGCACAATTAGTCAATTAGGAGCACATCATTATTCAATTTGGAGCACGTCATTTTTGCACCCTTTTCAACGTAATCTCCAGATGCACTCACAATTTGCCGGACCCCCCATGAACTTGCACGCAACTGACGGACATAACCCGGTCTCTCAGGGTCCCGAGAGTCGTCCTGGATGTGCTCGACCAAATTGGCATCGTTTTCGGGCTCTGTGCAGAACACAATCTGAGCCAACTCATTCCAAGTCCAAAGGATTTGGCGAAAACGCCGTTGAACTGAAGTTAACCGCCGCCAATTTTGAGAATTGCTCGAGGTATAAGTCAAAGGAGCTCAAGGAGACCATTTTGTTAAAAGTTGGTCCAAATCCGAGTTAATTTGCTTTCATTATTCTTAACTTTACCTTCACCTCAGCGTCAATTATTATTAATTACGCTCATGAACATTTGAAAACGGGGACGTGGGGTTCAGGAGCCCATTTAAAAGTCGGGAAATGCCTCTTCCGCAGAAACTGGGTCGGCTGGGCTTTGCAGCACCAGTGTTGTAGCATGATGACTTTGAAACGTGCTACTGTCAAGCTAACACATTCTTAGGCTACTGATCAAAATTCAAGGTTATATCAAGAAGCCAGAATCTCTTCCGAGTACAGAGTCCATCCATTCACATGCGGTCTGTCCATGATGGTAACTTGCATCTTTGTTGCCTTGAGCTTTAGGAATGAAACTGACAAAAAGTGCACGAAGGCTCTATTTCACTTGAGGAGGCACAACTGCAGCTAAAGGCACACTTCTTCTTCGAAAGAATTAAAAAAAAAGACATACGCGTGCTAAGAGGGGAGATAGACTCAAAAAGACTGCTGGTATAAATGAGTTCTAATTTGCACTTTATGATCAAAGACACATTTTATTCGAAATGCACATCCAATAGTGATTGATTTTTGCTCAGAAGCGCCACTTCGTCACCTAACTGATACCCTTCAATGAGCTAAAGCGGTTGCAAAATCGAACATCAAGCAAACCCCTCTCAAGTTCCATCGAATAGGAATGGCGGATAAATGAGGACTCATCAAAAGTTTCACTCTGGCCAAGAAATCTGCAACTGAAGCATACAAGTTGGTGCAGGAAGGGTATGGGGAGAAAACACTGAATGGTGTTTAAGGGCAGCTCTAACAGGAGTGTACAGACTGTACAGGAGTTCAGCTGATGACCTCAGCATGGGTGGGATCTTCGCCTTTGTCATGGAGAAGTGATTGACAAAGCTAAAGGAGTCCATTGAGGTCAATGGAGGGGGGAGATCAACATTGTGTTGAAAAATGGCTGACACTTTTCAATAAGGTGCATAAGACGAACTTTACGTAATGCTTGGCGATGTTGCAGCGCTGAGTTTTCGTAGTTTTGACTTTGGTGACTTTGACCTGTCCGAAGCCTTGTCTGAGGGCGGGGGCCAGGGTGCAATATGCGTAAGGCCGAGGACAGGTCAAAACCTCAGTCAAAATGAAAAAAGGATGTGCTCTTTACGACCAGGAAACTTACAATTTGACGAACTAATTTTACGTCAAACACTGTTTGCGAAAGCACAAAAATATGACTCTATGTTCGTGCACACTGCCCTTTATTTTCGAATTTCGGCGAAAACACTAGAATGAAGTGGTGTCATATTTTCGAGCCCATGATACAAAGCGAAAGACAAAGAAAAATTAGTACGTTACGTCAAATTGCTATCCCAGCAGTCTTGTCTAAAGTCAATTTCTCCTGGCATAAGAGAAAGGAAACCAGATATCGTCGAGAGCGGTATACAGGGTGTGACAGCAACATTCGGATCAACGGCATAGTTCGGCCTTACAGTATTGATTGTCTTACGTCAGTGATGTTCAACCCACTGAGCAAAGTGTAAACTTAAGTATGAAACTTGACGACGCCCAACGAGTGAACTGAACGTATGCATATCCTTGCCCTACTCACCATACTTAATTGCTACTTGATTGCTGAGAAATTCTCCTTCGTCCATTACACGGGCGCCGACCCCGACTGGGTTCAGAAACAGAACCAAGGATTTGTGGCCGCCTTGCAGCTCGGACCTCAACCCGTTGGCAATCCGAGGTCACTTGGAGGCTGTTGTTGAAGTGAAGACTTGATTAGATGAATATAACATTATCCAAATAGCGTTTTTTATTCAATACACGTCAATAGACGTCATTCATGCAACCTCCATATGCGTCTACGTCTAAACTTACCAAGTCTTTAAATTTTTATACCTTGGTTGCAGAACTGTGTACATAGTAAATGCGTGTGTCTGTGCGGGACGTATTTGTCAGAGAAAACAGGCTGACTACACTGTGGCAGATTTGGCAACCTTTGCTTACCTTTGTGGCTTCATCTTAATCTCTAATCCCTTGATCGGTCCAGCTTCTTGGGCTGCTTCATGCGACCCATCCGGGGCGTCTAATGTAAAAGTTCAGATAACCAATGACAAAAACGTGTTGTGTGCGTACTTGGCTACCGTTCAACGGGCAAAAAATCTCGTTCTTCAGCATAGGAGAGTCTCGCTTATTTCTGATGTATCGTTTTTCAAGAAATGATGCTTTCTTTCTAGAGCTTTTCTGTTAGTGGCGTACTGATGACCAATGTAGCACAATGAGTAAGACAATCCACGGACTGAAAAGAAATTCGTAAACAGAACCGTCTACGCATTGAAACTGTCATCTCTATGATGAAATTGAGGAGGTTCGGACCGTTTCAACATGAACGGATGAATGTGTAACGAGTTGTCTAACCCCCAGCTTCAACTTAAGCCATCGTTCACTGATCCGCTGACAAAAATATACAATCTGCGAAAGGAAATTGCCGCACTCTTTGGCATCACCCTGTGCGTCCTTATTCAGGACGAGAAATCTCGAGGTACTCGAGAAATGTCTACTTCTTCTCGATTTCTCGAGAAATAGAAAATCTCACTGCTCGTTGAAGGTTAATACATAAGGTCAGGCACAGCCTGGCTTGACCCAGTTGATTTAGACCACGCTCCAGTCGGAGGCAGAGTTGGGCCTCTTTCTCAGTATTGACCGAGTGATCCTTCTGCCAGTCCCATCAGGAGAATCTTTTGTCAGACCATAATAAGGCTTGAGTTGAGGATCACGTAGAGTCATTTCAACAAAGACTGCGCTAAACTACGCGGACACAATGGCGCTTAGACCCATACACCCATTGGGAGTAAAAGAATTAATATTGTGGTTCAGTTTCTACGACAGGACATTTTTTCTTAGTGTGTGTGTGTGAATGTGTGTACACTAGAGCCTTGTCTGTACAGCACAGCTGCACAGTACAGTCTATATGCTGTATATCCACAGTATAGTACACTTCTGTACCGAACAGAACAGCCCGCACTGTAGCACATTTGAGTGGTCGCACGTTCTCTACAACGTTCATTGCAGCTCGCAACACTTAAAAAAAGTGCGTCAAAAGAACATAAAAACTCCAAGGACCGCTTAGCCACTTCAACGAACAGGGTGTCTCCCGTGAATAAAACGAGGAATGAGTGAGAAGAGAAGTACAAACACACTTTTCCTGACATTTATGTTCTGCTATGCAGCCAACTCTTGATATGGTGAACCTCGTGGACACGAGAGTAAAAGTTTAATAAAATGGGAAATCTACCTCAGCGAGAGTGGAAATTTCAAGCTCCTACATCCCACACATGCCAGATCAGGATTTCAGATGTGATTACGCAATGACAATCTCAGAACAAGACTTCTGAATAGTTCATCTGGCCGTGTGTGCTAGAGTCTGATTACCTGGCCACGTTAGGTTAGGTCACGGTAACTTATAACTAGGAGTGCAATCATTAAACAATGTCGCCACCGTCGGTGTCGCACGGAAAAGAAGTGCTTATCCCCATGTAGTGTTGCTTTTGCGTCACGACGTTCTGACACAAGCTTTTTCAACACATTGTTTTTCGGCCCAACCCTTCCAGATTCTGACTCACGACGAGCTATTGGCATTGTGCATATTCTAATGCAGCTTTTGGGAAAGTGGTACCAAATGAGTGCAAAATTTGGTCAAGTAACGAAAAGAAATTGTAGCTTTCGGTCCGGATCCCTCTGAACAATAGGAGGCTGCTGCATTCTACGCAAAAAAACATTCTCCCCAATAACTCATCGGTCGATATTAAGGAAGTGAGTTGACGCTGTTCACTATATTGAGTCATACGTGCATGTGCTAAGAGATGGTTTCACCTTACCGTGAGTTTCCTTAAACACATGGAGATTACTATGAAGACACTTTAGTGCATTCATTCTCTCACCGTCTCTAAGGAGCTTTGGAGCGATTTGGATTCCTCTGTACAAGATTATTTGATGTCACGGTTGGATCTCGCAGAGGAAAAAAAAAGAGAGAGAAGCACCGCGGCACAAGTTCGACATCGAAAGCACATACACATGGTGCTGAACAAATAAGCACTCGCACGTAATCATGTACGTAGTCGTCTTACGGGAGTCACTCCGTGGGCTCGAAGGGAGACGACAAGAAGCAGTTCCTGCGCAGTTCTTGGGCGCCGTAGTCACGTACCGGTTGCACCCACGAGAGTCCTGTGCATGTAAGGAGGATGGGGGGTGTTCGTCAGATAAAGGATAGCTTACTTAGCTTACGTCTCAGATGGCGGCAGAAGCATGTGCAGTGCGGCCAACTAAGGCGCAGGGAGGGGGGGCATATTTTTACTTTAACAAACTCACGACACATTTTGAAGTTTTAGGCAGAAACCGAAGACTTTTCTTGAACGACGCTATTGGAAAGTGAGGCAAGTGCGACGGATCAATGACAGCTTCGGAGTAGCACAACCCGCAACCCTAACCATTGACGTTGTCTATCTTTAGTATTTAGGAGAGGAATTCTTCACCTGCCACCTCCTGCACACCATTGGCATGTAAGCTCATCCTCGTTACTTATCTGCCACGTGGGCATCAGCGTCTGGTACACGAGTACGGATTCACGAAAGAGGATGGTGACGATGGCGGTAGGGGGGGGGAACCCCTTTCTCTCTGCTCCCTGTCTCTTTCTCCGTCTGCCTCCTCTCTAGCACGTTCACTCGTTGGAAAGAACTTGTTGCGGTCAGAGTGTTCGTTGACGCGGAGTTAGAAAAGCTTCAGGGGGGTGACGACTCCTCTGATCATCGGTCGTCAAAGAGGCTTCATGCTAGGAAAAAAGGATATATTGTGCGGACGTGACGAGGAAACTCTCAGTCTGGCACCGATGTGCAGTGGAGGACTGCAAGGCCTGAGTCATGCAGTGCATAAAGTCACATTAATTGTAGCAAAAGAGGCCCAGACCCTGGCAGGATCATCGTCAGCAACGACTCCCTAGCCTGGCACTTTTGGGGCCGCGGTATCCACGAGAACAAAGGTGAGAGTGGCATACACATTGCCGTGGCAGCGTGGAGTCCGCTTACAGTGACACGCAGGGGCCGAAAAAAGGGAGTCACTGTAAACGACACATATAGACTTGATAGAGATATTGCTTTTAGGACCCGGGAAATCTGTCACCTCATGAGGGATGTACAGTGTGGCAAACAAATTTCCGGTCGGAGACTGTAAGCATTGCTCAGCTAATTCAAAATTTTTGCGAGGAGATCGAAAATGGGATTCACTACTTTTTGTCCAACATACCAATGTTAGAAAAAAAAGATTTCAAAATGAGGCTGATGAGGACGACATCCATTGATTCAGAAGGTCTCGTAGTCCTTGGGCTGAAGGATGTTTTTAGTGGGGGCAAATGAAGAATCATTTATACCGTGGTTTAATGTTCACCAAATCTCATCCCCAACTGGGTAACACCAGCCAAAATTTCTACAGGCTCTAAACAGGGCACACCCCAATATGCATGCATACTGGGCGAATAAACAAATCTAAAGTGATGGTGATCTTCTAATGAGAGCTGTGGAGGGAGGTACCATTAAGGGTTAAAGAAAGTTATGGAAGGAAGCTAAATTGCAGATTGTGCCAGAAAAAAAGCAAAGAACAACTATCCCAGAAATTTGTTTGCGATGCTGTATTCTATCCTGAGTCACTGTAAGATGCGGTCTTCTCTGTGCCGTCGTAAGGGCCTCGTGTATTGTTTCTACCCTTCGCTCAAAAGCACACTGCACATACTCTCCCGTACTTCTATCCTTCTGCTACACCAGACGGATCGCTCCTTACGATGGACTTTATGTAGATGGATTACCTACCTACCTTCCGTAATAGCATAGCCGGATATAGCTGTAAATAGCAGCGGGAAGCGAGGGTTTTTTCTGCTAGATGTGCTCCATATAATACAATAAGCGAGGCAAATTCGTTCAAGTAGCCATTTCAGAAAAGTGGTGGTCACATATCTTTACCAAAGACTTGGTCACAACACCGGAGGAGTGAAAGCGCTGACGACAGAACTGCCTTTATTGTCTGAGTGAGATATCAATGACGGCCACGTTGGGCTGATCCAGTTAAAAAGGGGGAATTATTGGTGGCCCAATCTATTACGTAAAGCGCGAGGGCCGTATGTTCGTGTGTCCGTGTGTTTGTCCGTCCGTCCAGCGCTTGAGCGAGAGCCATTCACGAGCCCTCACAGGGGTCTGGGTGGAGGCTGGGGTTAAGGTTGAGAGTGAGGGCAATCGTAGCAATGACTCCCACGTATGTGGCTGGTGGGTGTGCGGGTGATCAGAGGTATGGGAGACACAGACAGACAGACGGACACTCACGCCAAGCTTTGTATGTCAACCACTCTTCCCAGCCAGACAAGTGGGTAGCAGGTAAGCGATAGTTGATCATGTGCAAGTAGGTCCGGTCCGTTCATTCATTGTTTGAGTTTTGAAACTCGGACACACCTCTCGTCTCTGTCCTCCTCAGTGTTGTCAAGTTGTAGGGACACTGAGAGACGGATATCATGCTTTGTGTACGTAGGTGATTTCGAGCTTGCAGAGTCTGGCAACACTGCCTGTCTTCCTCTACTTCTCTGCTTCTGCCGCAGCAAATTACCTCACAGACATACCTGCACTTGACCCCAAATTTTTGACACCCCTCTCAAAATTCTACGTTTATGCACAAAGATTTGAAGTTACGACCTTGAGGCAACCGCCCTTTCGTGAGTGGTTACATCAGTGAGAAATAAACTTTTCCGCTTTATACATCTATTGCTGTATCTCATTTTTTGAAGAACTGTAAAGCATAACTTGAAAGTAAGCGCTAGTAGATGTATAAAATGGAAATGTGTATTTCTCATTAATGAAACCACTCCCAAAAGGGCAGGTGCCTCAAGGTCATAATTTCATAATTTGAGTATGTAATGCAGAATTTTGAGAGGGATGCCTATTATTTCGAGCTTAAGTGTGAGTAGTTAATGAAACTTTGGACCTCGATTTCAGCCTCAAAATGGCCCCAAATTGGGCCTAAAATTCCATTACTCCACAGCGCGTGAAGAGCAGTGTCTACTGACGATCGGTCTCGCAGTGGGAGTGTCAACCCTGTCACAGACAGAGAGACACTCAGTGCTTCATACATTTGGACAGGCAAACCGTGTGCTTGAGACGCTGAAAAGTACGGTTGCCAGAAAAAAAGAGGAAGTTGAAATTAACGGAAGTTACCTATGAAATATACTGCAGGTAGAAGAACCCCCAAGAATAACTCAATAACATCTTTCTGTTGGGTTTGAATGAAGAAAAAAAAAGTTACATATTTCTTGCTTTGACAGAAATTGACTGACTGATTTTGACTGAGCGACCTCACCTTTTCTGAAATTTTGGCCTTCAGGCAGGTATTATATCTACCATGTACAACGCGAGGGTCGGATACACGTGTGTGGGGGTGTCCAGCTTGTGTGCGCGGCTGGTTTGATCGGCCGATTTCCACCTTTGAGCGTGGAGCGTGTGGTGGGAGGCACAGACAGACGGACAGACGGACAGACAAACAACCATGCAATCTATCAGCACTTTGCGATCTATAGTTTTGGAGAAACTGACATTCGCGGATTCATTACTTTTCTGCCAACGAATCTGCTCGAGAACCCCGAAAAGAGACATTTTCGTACTTATGCACTTTACACTCGATTCCCATTTCCCTCAGACGATACATGCATTCAGTAAGTTGAAGGTCACCTCTTCAAAGCTATTGCCGAGCTCAATTATTGTCATCGTGTTAAAGACATTTACTAAATATCAGTCGCAACAATTTTCGCGATATCTCTAGAATGATGCTAAGAGAATTGTAGAATAGGGACTTGACTCAGTGACACAAGCCAAAGAGAGTAGAAACATACTTTTTATGGTTTTTTTATTGTCTATGAAACAAACCCGAAAGAGTATTTTCCTAAGATTTGCTTTGGGAGCTCTCGATGGCAGAAGGGTTTTGGGCGATGATCTTGCTGAAGTAGTTTGCGCCGTAGACGTAGGAGGTGTGCCAGACGTCGCAAATTGTACCGAGCTTGTAGACAGTACAGTCGTCACAGAGGATATCACTTATATCGACGTCAGATCGACGATGGAGAACGACATGGACGACGCTGCCGCTGTAAAAATAGAACATGTTGAGGAGTGTCAGTAATTTCGGGCTTTCGAGTACGTGTGAAGTGTGCATAGAGCTATAGTTATTTGTGCTCACTTCAACAAACACTGAGAGTGAACGAGATTGAGGAGGAGGAAGGATTCTTGGCAAGATGAAAAAGACTGAGTGGAAAAAACGGATTGTGAAGAGGACACACGAGACTCCGGGATTAAAATTGACATGGCCTCACCCCCCATTGTCTGCATTGGACCAATTTTCTGTCTAACCCTTGGAGAGAGTGAGCTCCTCACGGAGAACTAGCTGACTGCAAGGCCATCGCTGTCGCCGGCAACGTCTTGGCCAACGACATCCCTTAGACCTGCCTGAAGAAGCTGCAAAGCTCCAGGGGGTCTGACGTGACGTCATTCTCAAAGAATAGTAACTTTTTCTTGAAGAGCAGGAGTTAGTAGGAATGCAGAGTGCCAGGTTTATTACGTTTCACTTTTAGGCAGCTCCTTTTTTTGGCACTTGTTGCTGTTGGATGAGACTAATAAGCACGCCATCTTGAAGTAGAAGGACAGAACACTGAGATCCTGCAGGGTCTGGACCTTTATGATCCTTTTTCTTGGCGCCACAAGATGCTCTCAATACAAATGTCCTTGCTCAAGCCCAAGAGATTTCCAAAGAAAGTCCTCTGGGCAGATGAGCAGTGGTCTGCGTTGATGTGGTGCTCCGAGCCACCCAAACGTTGCCGGAAGCAACTGCCAACTGAAAACCCACCGCTCCAACGCTGCTGATACACGCATTGAATATTTGGTTGAAGAAAGTCGAGTTTGGTTACACGGTCTAAAAGTTTCACTCCTCTGCTTCAATATGACGTATTAAGTAACCTATGCGAGCAGTGAAAGCAACAAAGCTTTCATAAGTATTGGTCTTAAAAAAAGGGCATAAGACAGCGAACATTCCCTAAAGTGGTAGAAACTTTGCTAATCGGCCTAAAGCAGCGTTAATGCGGAAGAAAAAAGTGTTTCATGACTTACGAGAGGATCAGAGTTGGATTTGGAAGCAACTGATTTATTTTTGTGTCAAACATCAACTTTTGACCCGCAAGCAACACCTGATGCACAATCTGATACGACTTTAGTGATCGTTGGCCCAAATAGGTTCAGGCCCATCGCTGCACATTTGTCATTGATGACTCTCAAAAACCCCTGATACGGCGACCCCGAGTTTCTGTCAGCCTCGGTGGCCATCTCGTATCCGCCACCCCTCGGGCCCAAAGGACCAATCATTTTTTCACAACTTACGTCCTCGACTAGCCCAAAAAGGGGTGGGGTAGGAAATTCTCATTGACGCTAGTACTGAGGGTTGTCTCTCTTTTTCGTGAAATCCTCCTTCAGCACCCGTCCACGTTCGGGGGACACAGAAGACCACGACACTTTTGAGGGGCCATTTTCGACTACGGTGCGGTCCCGTTGGACTCCGGATTTCATAACCCCATGAGAAAGTTGGACTGGGGCACACTTCAAGCACGTTCTCAACGTGCCATCCCAGAAGGCGGCGAAGAGACAAGTCAGACTCAGTCTGTACCAACTTTCCAAGTAGACAAGGACTTGCCTTATTTGGTGTCCACCTTTTTTGTCGTTTCACGTTTGAGCGTCCAGATGTTAGAGTAGTTGTAGCGGTCGGCAGTGGGACACCTCGTCATTCCTAGGAGGCACCAACCTTTGCTTCAGTACCAGAAATTGTGGTGCCAAAACTAGTGCTGCTTGGTACCGGCGTCTGCATGATCTTGTCCAACCGAGACGAGACCGCCCGCAGAAAGTACAGACAGACAAAAATGACCTGGCTTACTGCAGTACTGGGTGTTTGAGCACAGTAGGACGCATGCGGCATACAAAGTCCTCATGTTATATCCGTCGTTTTCGTAAAGTAGCACCTTGCAAGCGACTTTGGATGGTGATCCGATGGTACTCATCACTCTTCTCGGTCCCCACTTCATACTTCATAAAAGGGACGCATGCATATCAGTTAAAACCATCAAACTTCGCAATTTACGTGCAGAAAATGTAAGCTACTTTTGTTTCTTCTTCTCTGGGATTTTGTGTCAGCAATTTATATTTTGGGGACAGTGACTTGTTGGAAACTCTATGTACAAAGGTATCATTTTGCTTACATTCTAATGTTTCAACTAAACACATAATTCAAGTTCCATGGTAGCAAAAGTCTTTCAAGGTTTAAAGGTTTTACTCGTATCGGTTGCAGTCACTGGGCCCTTGGGCCCTGACATGGTAACTATGACTGGAGATTAGTGTACTGAGAAAAAATGAATGGCCCTAGTGCAAAAGCACGCATCAGTTCAGTTTTAGGGAAGCGTCTGAGTTTTCCCTCGAGGGTTGAGTCACTTCTTTCGCTCAATCCAGTCAAAAGTTATTACGTTGACCACACGGGGAGCAAAAATGCGGTTGCTGTGACAACAATTGCGCATTAAGTAAGGGTTTCACTTCATTCGCAAAAAAGGCTTCGTGCGAAAATCATAGTCGTCAGATCATAGCGAAACCTCTGGGTGATGCTAGATGAGATATAACTCAGAAGAAGTAACTTCACCAAGAGGAGATCAGTTAAAGAGTGGGGTCTAAACCTTCTAAAAAGGGTCGAACCATTTCTGCAGGTCAATCCAATCAAAAGTTATGAATGACTGAACGACGTCGGCCGGGTGGATCGACTCCAGCTCCGCAGACCTTGAGGGGCTCGGTCGACCCGGCCGTGGGGAGCAGGGCCCAGGCGTGGGACTGCACCATGGTGTCCTTAGGGTGGGGTGTGGAGCAGCGCTCAAGAGAGACTGTCTGAAGACGAACTTTGGTCCTGGAAAGGGATGCCGAGTGTGGGCGTAGGCGACCTCCTCGAGGGTCCTGTCCAAATCCAGACTTCACCCGATTGGTCAAGATTCTCTTGGTGTCTTCAGTCCAATCCTCATTCACTCATCTCAGAATATGGTTTTTTCAGACTTCGACAATTTTCGTAGCAATGCATTTGAGCTGTACCAAAGTGGCCCAGTTTATGTAATAAATGTAGGCATTAGCTCGTTCGCAACTCAATAACATTCAGAGGCTCTGTTCGCTTTAACGCTGGAGCCCTGAGCACGTTTACTACATAGCATTGCAGTAAAAGTTGTGTGTTCAGAAATGCTTGCTTTCGTTAGATAACTTCATGGGGCACCTGTTTGTTAAGCATTCGCAAGCTCATTGGAAACGCTGGTAATTAGTAGGGGTGGGCAAAGTATGTCCTCACGTACACTGTGCAACTTTGCACTTTTGGGTGTAGTTCTCGTAATTTTGGTGCTTGAGCTTGTTTTATGTTCAGTGTTGACAACTCCGATCGATTATTGAATGTTACTCTAAGTTTATTTAAAGTTCCTGCCAGACGAGACATTTGGCACATATAGGAAAACCTTTAAATAGCACGAGAATCAATAAGACTGCCTCAAGATTGTCAACTTTAACCGGTTCCATGCAACATCTAGTAAAGTTTAGCTGCAAAAACTACGATTTTTATGATCATCCATGTGATCCTTCATATCAAGGAGCTTCTACTCCTGGTCGACCTTGTTCTTGACGAGGTTGGGTCTGTTCCCCCTTCAGTGTTAAAGTCAGTCGGACTGTAAATTTTGCCGTCACTGCTTAGTAGAGAAGAATCTGCCCTAGTGGGCAGTGCGTAAGTTAAATCCAAGATATGATTCCTACTAAGCCCGAGCGATGTTTCAAAAATATTGATGTCTTTCCTCCACATTTCAAACAACCACCTTGCATCGAGTTTAGCCATAGAGAGTTTCGATACCTCGATAAAAATACATTCGATTATGTCGATATCGATAAATCGCATGGACTTGCAGTAGAACCAGGGGCTGCATAGAGTACTGTAGGATGGCATACAGGAGGTGATATATGTTCACCATATAATACCGCAATAGTTGTAGTGGACATGTGTGTTGTACAGCGGCTATCGAGGTCAAGACAGGACAGAGCTGCCATTGTCCAGGATGCCAAAGGAAATACTAATGGTGCATTTAGCACTTCATGATGTTGGCATTTGCGACATCTGTTTTGTTTTTCTAAACCAATCAGGCAGTGAGGTCCACAGGTGCAGCACTTGTTTCTCATGGGACTTGAGCTGTCATGACAAAATTTTGCCTGGTGCGGCCCAGCCAAGTCGGCCCTTCCGCCCAACATGTTGACTCCATCTGTACATCACCTCTCTTGATAGAATAGCATAGGGTAGCGAGCATAGCATTAGCTGGAGCTTGGGCAGTTTTACACCCTGCTCTACGTCGCATGACTGAAAGTTAAAAATTTTACAAAAATGGATTTTTTCCCCCTCCCTTTTGCACCTTTGCAGCAGGCTCATTACAAAATTTGAAGGAATCATTTGAAGACATCAGAATCCGACAGACAAAGCTCGACGCTTGAAGCAAATGCAGTGACAAAGTGTAATAAGTCTTGCTCGTGCCATAAGTCATTTTCAGGCGGCGGTGTGGTCCATAAACTGGGGTAGCTGCCTGTGCCGAAACCCAAAGTGACTGCACAGTGCACACAGTAGAATCTCGACACCTGCAGTAAGTCTTGCTCGCGTCATAAGTCATCCGCAAACTGTCTTGGTGCAACAAGTTGTGTTCTTGTGTAACCGACTTATTACGGGTAGAACGTCCTCCCTCGGTACTGTAGTTACCGCAATTTCCGTTGTGTAGGACGCACCTTCCTTCGCTCAAAAAGAGGTTCCTGCGTTGACTCATGCATTGGTACGAGTGAGAAGCTAGTTCAAAATGACCGCTTTTGCACTAAAAACGTGCTCAAAATCGGGGTGCGTCTTATACGGCGAAAAAGACGGGACTTTAACGGGCCAGCTTTGATAACGCACCTTCCTGCCGCTAGATGGCGCCCTGCCACAAAGCTCGGGTAGAGAAGCAGGAAGACGGGGCTCTGGTGTCAGCCGGTGCAAAAACACGTGGCGTTGTGCAGGGTTGGCCACCAAAGCGCCTACTCATGTCCCCGTAGGCGCTTTGCTGCCAAGCTCGGTAGGTTCGGTTTAGTAGTCCATGCTAAGGAACATCAAATATGTTAGACACTTTATAGAAACTTACAAATAATAGTCTTCGTCTGAACCAAACGGAGAAAATGAGCCGTCCTGGAGGAAAAATACGTATGAATTTGGTTGTTCTGGAGTCACAATATAAATGAACCTGAAAAAACCTTGGCCTTGCAGCTGAAAGAGGAGTATCTTTGGCACGATCACAACGGATGAGTCCAAGCTGGCCCAAGAAGACAGCAACTGGCTTGTGTGATCATTGCACAGGTGAATACGAAGTTACGCGAAATTTGAAGCATCGTAGTCTACAGTTATGAACATATTTTAAGTGTTGGACGAGTAAAGTCGAGTCGAGTCATTTGCCACATCCATCTGAGTTAACTCGAGTAGAACTTTCTTCCTGTTAATTCGAGGTGAGTTACGGTTGTGGTCAGAGAATCCAACTTCGAGCCAGCGTCCTTTTTTGGAGTCATTTCAACACTAGTATGTAAATGTCACGGATGGGAGATTGGGAGCAAAAATGCTGGCGTTTCAAGGTCTTATACTTCTTGCATGGAGACGCCCAAACCCTTTTCCCTCCCAACAGCACCATCTACGACAGGAAGGTGCATCATCAGAGCTGGTCCGCGAATGCGCTCCTTTTCTGGAAAAAACTCGGTAGAGAGTATTAAAAATGACTGTTAACAGTACTTGACAAATGCAGATTGGATCAGCAACTGTAACATCTCAAAAAAGATGGGTTATGTCAAGCACAAGTGAAGAAATACACTGCTGTTTGCATAGTTGAATGGAGGTAAGAGCACGTCTCATTCTGCACTAGCTGAACCTGCGCCCGGCTTTGCTTGGGAGAATACTATAAATCGCTTTTTCCATCTGTCTCTCTCCTCGTCCACCACGTACTTCACGATGTCCATGCGCCTCGACCTTACCATGCGCTATTTTTGTTGTTACTTTTGGAACGGTTGATCCGGACCACAGAGCAGACAGACTATAGAGTGGAAACATGCGTGCTTGTCGAGAAGACGGCAGTTTGGCAGTGCATGGGCTGGGTTACATTGCTGGGCAGCTCTTGCAGCAGCTGCTGGGATTTTCGAAAAATGTAAATACACTGCCTAGCAGGGCAAGTTTGCCACTAGTATGACCCGGCACGCCTTCTTCGGCATTCTGGGTGACAGCTGACCCTGTTTCCATCTATAGTCTATCTGCTCTGTGATCCGGACACTCTCCTCCTCTCCCCAACTTGTGGCAGTGATGCCTGCGGGCTGTCAGTGGACGGGTCAAGCCCCAGTTGGGCTTGCTGGGTTTGTCCAGCTTATTGTCCACTTCAACTGACTCCTTCTCTTCCTTGCTCCAGTCAAAGAAAGCTACTGATAAGTACGGGTACCACACAGCTAAGTCACACAGGCTTAGCTATACCTATTTGTATAGCTATTTATCACCTATATAGTAAATGCAACATTTGACCTCAATTTCGGCCTCAAAACAGTCTCATAATGCAACTTTGAATAACCTATGTCCTTCCTCTTGACTGAAAGGTCTCACATGCCAAAAATGAACCAGATTTGTGAAGAACTGAGAGCGCCAGAGAGGCACAAGCAAACATGCATACCTGACAGCTTTCTACAGGGTGGCTGCTAAAATTCAAAACCAACATTAAAGCAGTTACAACTTTAATACTAAGGCATCAAATCAGTTGGTTGTTTTTGTAAATTTCCTGCCATGCCTTTTAGTTTTGTTTGCCACCCCAGTTAGTGCATTGTGACAACAAACCCCAGCACCATGAGCTGTGAAACTTTGTGCACTGCCATCATGGAGCTCATCAAAGCTGGCAAGTCCACCAAAGACATCACCAGCACCTCAAAGTGTCCAGGTCCTTGGTGTGGAGGAGCTGCAAACGAGTGGAAGAAGGCTGTGGGACCTCCCACAGGTCCTAGTTGGGCCGTCCAAGGTCCCATTGGGTCCCCAGTCTCATTAAGGCCATCTGGAGCAAGATATCCTGTCATCTGGCCCACTCCATCAACAACTTGGCCTAGGAGCACAAAGTGGCACATCACACCATGCAGAGGCTGGTGAAGGAGGATCTCCAGATGACCCCATTCAAGCTATGAAAGCTCCAGCTCCTTTCCACTTTTACCAAGGAGAAGAGGTTGGCCAGATTGAGGTCGCTGCTCAAGTGGCTCACCGAAAATCCAAATGTGGTTGTTGTCTAATTGGATGAGAAGCTGTTCCCAGTGACCTGTGTCTTCAACCACCAAAACAACCGGATTCTGGCCAAGAATGCTGCCACCATTGATCCAACCCTCAGGAATGTCTACAGGATGCAGGGTGCGGACTCTGTGATGGTGTGGGCTGCCATGGCCAGTAATGGCAAGAAATGTCTTTTGGATCCCCAATGGAGTCAAGATCAACCAGTATGTGTACTTGGACTTCTTGATGACCAAGGTGGCCAAGTGGATCACGGATGAGTTCCCTAGCATGTATGTGTGCTTCGCACAGGATGGGGTGCCAGCCCACTCTGCAGGCCTTGTGCAAGACTGGTGCCAGATTCATTTTGAGCACTTTTGGGAGAAGACTGCCTGGCCTCCATCTTCACCAGATGCCAACTCCTTGGACTTTGCCATGTAGGATATGGTGGAGATGAAGGCCAGAGAGAGGCCCAGGCACAGTAAGGATGACCTCATGGCCCACATTGAGTCTGCATGGGCAGTCATCCCTGAGGAGACAGTGCGAGCCAGCTGTGCTGCAGTCCCTCAAAGACTGAAGGCCAAAGGAGGCCATATTGAATAATTTTTGTTGTTAGCCGAATTAAAGTATAAACAATCAGTATGCAGTATATAGAAAGCAATACTATCACTTATATTTAATAGTTACAATAAAAAAGCATCATTCTTAATTTTATTAGCCACCCTGTGTATATACATGCCCAGCAATGCTCAGGCTATTATATGACTCGCCGCAATCCTGCCCACAATAGCTCAGCACCTGTTTCACGCTCAACACGAAGCTGGTCTTGCCTCGACTCGAAGCTAATCTCGCACTTGACTCTCACCATGTACTCTGGATTTGGATCGGATCCATTTTGTTTTTACTTTCGAAACTGGTTTATCCGGAAACTATTCTCTCCCTCCCCAGCTTAGTGATGGCAGTGGGCCATGAGTCTCCGGATCGAGCCACAATTTTTGGTTTGCATGGCTCAGTGTCCCCCCCCCCTACTGCCCTTCTTCTCTCCCCTCCTCGTGCCATAGATATAGCTCTGGCCAAAGCTGGTACTGTACAGCTACTCCCAAGAGCTTGACCCATACCTATCGCATGGCCATCTATGATCTGTGTAATGTGGTAGAGGGAACTTTGGACCTCGATTTGGACCTCGATTTCAGCCTCAAAACAGCCTCAAATGTAAGGTGTGGAGGGATCAGTTTCAAGCTTGTGATGTTTAGCGTCTGCAGGCCGAGTTTGGTGACGATCGGTGCGGCGGTTGGGGCGACCATAGCCTGACAGGCAGACCTACACACACACACACACACAACACACACGCACACACAGACGTACATACGACGACTTTGCTTTATATATATAGATTAGGCTAGGTCAAAAAGGGGTCAACTGTGGAAATTCACTGACGGTGGCTGAGGTTTGTTACATGAGCTCAAAAGATGAAGATGTAGTCAAATACTTTGGAAAAAAAATGTCTTTACCTACGCCTAACTTGATTTGAAATTTATGTAGTAAGCTACTGAAGTAAATTTGCTGTGAAAGTAGATTTCAGCTCTGGTGGCTGTCAGAAGCTGCCAAACTGG
>JAAUXU010019446.1_pt1 | contig 38153 bp, 29 predicted proteins | sample 7278151 | NCBI WGS metagenome assembly JAAUXU01 (sample SAMN14350113, study PRJNA611818) | marine sediment metagenome | isolation source: surface marine sediment (1.8m) | place: French Polynesia: Moorea | collected 2018-08 | reverse complement strand
TGGCCATATATTTGATGTCATCCCGATTCTCTGCCAGGTGAGTATGCAGCCCTACGCCCGCGTAGCTTTTCGCCAGCTCCGCAGACTCGCGCATGAGTTGCTCGGTAATGGTAAATGGCGAACAGGGTCCCAGCGCAATGCGCAACATCGAATGGCGGGAGTTGTCGTGGTATTGTTCGATCAGCCGTTGAGAATCTTTTAAAATATCTTTTTCTTCTTCCACCACGGAGTCCGGAGGCAATCCGCCTTTGCTCTCACCGATGCTCATGCTGCCCCGGACGGCGGTAAAACGCATGCCGATTTCCTGCAGCGCCTGGATCTCATCATCGATCCTGCAGTCATTCGGTAGGATATAGAGATGATCGCTGGAGGTGGTGCAGCCGCTCAGAAGCAGCTCGGCGGCGGCCAGCTTGGCACTCAAGTAGATGTCACTGGAGCGCATGTTGGCCCAGATCGGGTAAAGCGCCTTGAGCCAGGGAAAGAGGGTGCCATCCGGCTTTACCACGCGGGTCAGCACCTGGTAGAAGTGGTGATGGCAGTTGACCATCCCCGGCATGACAATATAGCGATCTTTGAAATCCAGGATCTCGTCAGCAGTTTTGGGCAGCTCTGATGTCGGTCCGATGGCATCGATGACGTTACCGTGCACAAAAAGAGCACCGTTGCGTATTTCCCGGCGCTTTTCATCCATCGTCACAAGGGTGTGGATGTTTTTGACCAGCAGGGTCCGGTCTCCACCGCCGCCGGTTGATGTCTTGCCGGCCGCATGGGCACTGGCTGCGCCGGTCACACTCGAGGCCGCCGCCAGAAGCGGTGTCGCTGCCGCCAATGTGCCGCACCCTTTCAAAAATTCACGGCGCGACACCTCGCTGTTGTGCATACCACAATGGGTTTCATTTTTCATTTGTCCTCTGGTTTCGATCATACCGCACCTCTACTTTCTCTGGCATTTGGGTGTCCCATGCAGCGGATTGTCCAGCAAGATTGCAAAGGCCTCCCTAAAGGCAGGAGCCCGCGTTAATTTTACCAATGTAATTTTTAGTGGTGCGCCCATAAGGGCTTGTTGACAGCCATGCGTCAGGCAAAATGTAAGGGCATGTATTGGTTTTGATTATTTTGTAATCACCCTTACCGAGGTGGCCGTGGCGCCCAAACCGGCACCGGCTGCAGTGACATCCTGCAGCGGCTTGCCCGTCAGTAGCGCTACACGCTCTTTGATCTTCCAGCCCCGAGCGCTCAGCGCCTTGTTGCATTCCGGCGAGGCGCTGCCTTCCAGCCACAGCTCCCGGTTTTGCGCCTGTGGATTTTTCTCAACCGCCGCAGCGATCCTGGAGGTCTCTGCAGTCCAGGCCAGATAATCAATCGGGAATGCGCCCACTAAAACACCCTTGCGGTTCATCAGCCAGACCTCATTTTCGACTTTGACGATGTCCGCCTGCCCGTTTTTTTTCTGGTAATTGAGCATCATCTCTGACATCTGGTGATAGTAGCGCGCAATGATCTTATCCGGCGCCCCTGTCGCCTGGGCCACGAAAAGATCGCGACCCTTGGTGTCTTTCATCAACCGCAGGGCTTCCACCAGCATGGTTTTCTCCATGGGGGTATAGTTGTAATTTTTAAGGAAAGGATCGATCACTTTTTTGGAAACACCCATTTTTTCAAGTTTTTCACGGTTGATCTTGGTCAGCCCCTCGGGAGGGTTGTCCAGTAATATGGCGTTCATTTCAGCGGTTAAGCTGGTTACGGTTATGATGGTGCCGACCGTAGTGCCCTCTGTCACGGCACCCATGGCCACCCCGACGGTAATACCGCCGGCAAAAGCCGCCCGGGCAACGGCCGTCAGCGCCTTTTGCAACGGTTCCCAGTCGGTATAGGGGTCCACCCCCAATTCCAGGGCAAACGCACGTTTGGTGTTCGCCCAGCCCGTCGCTGCTGAAACACCGCTTTCCTGGTAGGGATCATCGCTGGCAATCGAACGGCCGATGTTGCCCACCCAGCGGCCCACGCCCTTGACCGCCCCTTTGGTGGTCTCTACCGGCGCGGTTACAAGCGCCTTGCCCCCGCGAATAGGTGCTAGGATACCCTCTTTCATGGCGTCGCCGAACACGCCGGCTTTACTCATCTCGTCTAAAATGATCAGGGCCCGCACCTCCTGGATCTGACGCGCCAGCTGGTAATCGCTGATGGCCTGGACATCACCGACTTCAGTCTTCAAGGTATAGGTGTTGCTGTAACCGTCATTGAGGGCCTCGGGGTCAATTTTATAGCCCTTGCCCACCATATTGCCATCCGGCACCACCAGGGCTGCATTTAACCTCAACGGCGGTTTTACATAAGCAGGCTTGTCCGCCGCCACGGCCAAAGTAAAACCCAGACCAGCAACCGCGATGGTCAAGATAATGGTCAGAATGCGCAGGTTAAATTTGGTGATCATGGTTGTCCTCCTTATTAATGCGTGATTTACACAAATTGATGGGGTATTGGAATAAGGGCAGAATTCAGGGCCGGTTTCCCGCGTCACCGGAAACCATTGACCCCGAATGGCTCACAATCGTAAAAACTAAGTATCTTAAGATGCTTTTCAAGTGCAAATGAAAACTAGATGTAAGCTTGACATTGCAGACGATAACGTTTCATACCTTGGTTTAAAAATCAATTGGCAATCAGGATAAGGAGGACTCCTATGGAGAAGGTATCGGTGAAAAAAAACGGCAACCGGTTGGCATTGGCACTGGTATGCGGGGCGCTGTTGTTGGTCACGCTCTCCAGTCCGGCCCTGGCAACGAATGATGACCGCATAGCAGAACTGCAGCGTCAAATCGAAGCACAACAGGCCATGCTCGAAGAGCTAAGCAAACAGGTAAAAGAGCTGCGGCAGGCCGCCGCGAATAAAGCGACCGGGGCGGATCAAGGGCCCAAAGGATCCAGTGACACCCAAGTGCAGGTGTTTGGCAAGGCTATCGTCACCTCTAAAGACCCCCGCTTCAAGGTCAAGATATCCGGCCAAGTCAATCGCCAGGTGGCCTATGCTGAAGATGGCAACAACAGCAAGTTTTATCACACCGACAGCGACAACAGCCCTACCCGAATCAATATCGAGGCCCAGGGCAAAGTCAGTGAGGATCTGACCGTGGGTGCCCGAGTCGAGACCGGCTACCAGGACAACCGCCCGTTGGAAGTCAACCAGAACAATGAAAATTCCGGTTTTGATTTCACCAGCCGCTGGCTCGAGGCCTATGTTGCCAGCCAGCGTTTTGGCAAACTGGGCGTCGGCAAAGGCTTTGCGTCCTCCTTTTATATTGATGAAACCGATCTGTCCGGCACCCAGGTGGTCAGTTTGCTCTCTCCCGGAAATCTCTTCGGCGGCCTGCTTTTTTACAGCAATGACATCAACGACTATACCAATATCAGAGTAAGTGATGTTTTTGTCGACCTGGAAAACCTATCGATCGTCAACCGTGTGCGCTATGATTCACCGCACTTTTATGGATTTCAGCTTTCGGGCAGCACTGGCTCCAATCAGCGCCATGACGCTACCTTACGCTATAAAAACGACATTGGTGATTTTAAATTTTCCGGCGCTTCGGCCTACCAGAGAAACTCATTCGGCGGGCTGCTGGACTGGCGCGTCGACGGCGCTTTATCGACATTGCATAAGCCCAGCGGACTCAGTCTTACCGGCGGCGCTTTTTATGCCAGGGCCAACAGCGACAATCGCCACTTGCAAGGCTTTATCGTCAAAGGCGGCTGGCGCAAAAAATTCTTTGACTTCGGTGAAACAGCGCTGTCAATTGATTATGTACAAAACGATGATTCCAGCGCGGATGATGAAGACGGCAAAACTTACAGTGCCTTTGTGGTACAGGACATCGAGCGCTGGGGTCTGCAGGTATATGGCGGCTACCGCTATTACGACCTCGACCGCCAGGGGCTGGATACGGAATCCATCCATGTGCCGGTGATTGGCACGCGCAAGATATTCTGAATTATAAATATGTTACTGCGGAGCACACTGAGATCACAGAGCAGAAATCAAATGAGGATTGTTAAAAATGGATGTCGCCGGCAAACTGACGGCCCTGGAAAACATATACCGCATTTACGACGAATTTGCGGACTCGCTGGAGCTGGCATGCAAAAAACACTGCGCCCACTGCTGCACCACCAGCGTTACCCTGACCACAATCGAGGGCTATCACATCATCCAGCAGCTAAATTCAGAAAGGGATACGGACTGGCTGGGAAAAATCGTCCAGGCTGTTGAGCAGCCCCATTTCCAGCCGAAAATAACCACCAACCGGCTGGCTCAGCTGTGCGCCCAGGGAATGGATGCGCCGCAAGAAAAATTGCCCACAAGCAATACGTGCCCGTTTTTAAGCGCTGACCTATGCCCCCTTTACACCGTCCGCCCCTTTGGCTGCCGCTGCCTGGTATCGCGCCACGATTGCGGCCGGCATGGCTATGCCGATATCGACGATTTTGCGCTTTCGGTCAACACGGTGATGCTGCAGACCATCGAGCACCTGGATGCCAAGGGCTGCAGCGGCAACCTGCTGGATGTGCTTAAGATCATGTCCGGGGAAGATAATCGTCAGGCGTTTCAGCAGGGCAAATTAAACTGCGCCTCAACAGGGCTGATTGCCAATCAGCCGCTTAAGGTCCTGATGATCCCCCCAGAGCACCGCAGCCGCATGGCGCCCATCCTGCAGTCCCTGCGCGAAATTCGTTTTTGATTCAGTTCACCGCAGAGACGCAAAGCTCGCAGAGATTTAATTTTTTCATTTACCGCTGAGAGGGCGGTAAATGAAAATCCTCAGCCGCTGCGCGGCAGGATTATCATTCAAAAAGTAACCCGGTGGCAATACATATAGCGACATGCCTATATTAGCAGGGTGTGAATATTTGAACCCGCCCGCAGGGCTTGGGTTTATTTCTTTTCGGCCTCTCACCGAAAAGAAATAAGAAAAATACCCTTTGCGAACTCTGCGTCTCTGCGGTGAAAAATTAAAATTTCTTAAAGGGAACCAAAGATGAGATCCAGCTTATACAGCCAAATTGAACAGCTTGGCGGCGTTTAGACCGCAGACGTGCTGCATCTCCGCATCCGATAGTCCAGCAATTTTCATCTCATCAAAATAGCGGTCGGGCGTTAGGAGGGGATAATCACTGCCAAACAGGATCTTATCCACCCCGATCAGGTCAATGGCCAGGCGGTAGACCTTTGGATCGTATAGATAGGGAGAAGCGGCTGTATCAAAATAGACATGCGCTAAGCGCTGTTTGACCTCTTTTTTCAAAAGACTGAAAAAAAACAGCCCGCCGCCCCAGTGGGCCAGCACAATTTTATTTTGTGGAAAGCGAACAATCAATTGATAGATCTGCGCCAGCGTATTGGCAGTTTTGCCGGGATAGGTGTGACCGATGGGTTCATTGGTGTGAATCAGAACGGGAAGGTTGGCGTCTTTGCAAATCTCCATGACCGGTTGCAAACGGTCCTGTGCTGCAGGGTCGATCCCGCCTTGATAAAATGCCAGCTCTCCGATTCCAGATAACCCGCCCTGCCGAATGCAGCGATGGGCTTCTTCGGCAGCGCCTTTACTAGCGGGATCGAAACACCCCAGGCCGATGAAACGGTCCGGGTAGCGCTTGACCACTTCACTGATGTAATCATTGTGTTTTTTAAAAAGTGTTGCATCCTTCCAGGGAAAACCGAAAATGACAGATTGCTGCACCTGGTGCTCATCCATGGCTGCCAGCATTTCGGTTGCACCGATCAGCCGGGATTTGGGCGATTGATATAATTTTTTAAAGGCAGGCTCTTTAGAAAAATAGGTCTCCCGTTGGACACGGAATGCCTTTGGGAAAATATGGGTGTGCATGTCAATGATCTTCAAGCTGACGCTCCGGAAGCTAAATTTTAATTTATAGTTATGCAGAAAGCTCAAGTGAAGCAACCCTAACCACGAAGGGCACGAAGGACACGAAAAAATAAAAGTAAAAATATGTTTTTCCCTTTGTAATCTTCGTGTTCTTCGTGGTCAGATACATATCAGTTGTGTTCAACTTGAGTTTGCCAGATAACAGCTTTTTAATTTTGTGGCAGGTGGATATTGTTATGGAAAAGATTATCAAAATTCAAACAAAAAAATAACGGCTAATCAGTTTTTTGATTAGCCGTTAAGGAGGAGAACAGATGAAGAAATTATTAGGCTGCACTTAAGGGAGTTGCAAAAGCCTTGCCAAAAACAGCCAGAATATTTTAAATTTGGTGAATTTATTTTTATATATATAAATTTCAGCGATTTATGAATTATCAACTTGTCGCATGCGGCAGCCTACGACACCTACATAACAACAAAAAAAGGCGGGCAAAGTTCATATATTTTAACCCCAAAAGCCCGTAATTTGAAAAACCTGTTGTTTTTAAACCATTTTTTTATTATTGGGAGAGGTTCAAAATTTTGAACCTGCGCTTTTGAAAATACGCCGAAAGGCTATAACCACTTATAATTATTTTTATTAGTGTGGTTTACAGCTTTGAACGGGCCTTTATTTTGGCGAAAAAACGGCCTACCAAAGGCCTAACCACGCATGGCTAAATATAACCCCGTTCTTCTCAATGACATAAGGGGGCCGGGGGTTTCGTGAAAGGTTGCACAAGAAAAATTACCAGCCAGCCCTTTGCCTGCCGTCACCACGGCTGGTAAGACTAAAGCCATTGATATACAGAGCAATTATCAGGCCAATGATTTTTTACAGCACGATCTAACAAGAAACGAATGACACCTGAAACAGACATTAAACGCAACCCGATGTTCTGGTATCTGGCGGTTTTAACCATCTGCTCCACCATTGGATTGCAGACCTGGCAAACACTGTTCAACAATTTTGCTGTCGAAATTGCCGGGCTGGATGGAGACCATATCGGCGTCATTCAGTCGGTGCGGGAAATTCCTGGATTTTTAGCCTTGTTGGCGGTCTATGTGATCATGATCATCCGGGAACATCGCCTTTCGGCCGTATCAATTCTAATTCTGGGCATTGGGCTGGCCATCACCGGTTTACTGCCCAGTTTTGCCGGTCTGATGTTGACCACCTTGCTGATGAGCTTCGGTTTCCATTATTTTGAAACCACCAATATGTCTCTGACGCTGCAATATTTTGATATCGAAACTTCACCCTGGGTATTTGGCAAACAGCGCAGCTATGCCGCCGCTTCCGCCATCGCGGTCGGATTGGCCATTTACTTTCTGGCCTTTTTCTTCAGTTTTCCCCAGATCTATTTGCTGATCGGTGCATTGATCATGGCCGCATCTGCCTGGGCCCTGACCCGCAAACCGGAACAGAAGGACCTGGTACCGCAGCGCAAGAAAATGGTGTTTCGCAAAAAGTACGGGCTGTTTTATTTTCTAACCTTCATGGCCGGTGCGCGGCGCCAAATTTTTATTGCTTTTTCAGTTTTGCTGATGGTGCAAAAATTCAAGTATTCGGTTCAGGAGATAACCATCCTTTTTGTGATCAACAACCTGATCAACTATTATCTGAGCCCGCTGATCGGAAAAAGCATTATCCGTTTTGGTGAACGCAAGGTGTTGACTGCCGAATATGCCAGCTTGGTGATCATTTTTGTGGCCTACGCCTTGACTGATGCGAAATGGATGGTGGCCGTACTCTATATTCTGGATCATATCTTCTTTAATTTTGCCATTGCCATTCGAACCTACTTCCAGAAAGTAGCCGATCCGCGCGATATTGCGCCCAGCATGGCCGTCGGCTTTACCATCAATCACATCGCCGCCGTATTTCTGCCGGCCCTGGGAGGAATGCTATGGGTCATCGACTATCGCATTCCGTTTTTGGGCGGTGCTGCCATGGCACTCATTTCATTGCTGGCAGTGCAGGCGATCGACAAAAGCATCAGGCAAAAAGAGACGGCGGCGTAAACATACCTACCCCAAAATACAAAACGCCAGCCGGGTAACAATTCCGGCTGGCGTTTGGTTGTTTATGAGATGTAAAGCAGTTTAACCCTGGTTACATATTAGCCTATGCTTTGAGAGACATCGCCTGTTGTATAACGTTAAAATAGGCGCGCTCGGACACGCTGCCCCAGGTGCCGACAACTTTTTGAAAATTGGCAAAGGACTCGGCAACCTTTTTAGCCATGGGGCTCTTAGCAGCTTCTTCCTGCACGACCTCGGTGGCCAGGCTCCGTAATGCGCTCAGGACCTCATCCGGAAACTGGATCACTTCGACTTTGTGCTTGTTGATCAGCGTCTGCAAGGCCGCACCGTTTTGGGCATCAAATTGGGTCAGTGTCCATTGTTCGTTTTCCATACAGGCGGCATCTAATATGTGCTGCAGGTCTTTGGGCAATCCTTCATAGGCGCTTTTGTTGAAAAAATATTCCAAATAAGTGCCGGGTTCGTGCCACCCGGGATAATAGTAATATTTGGCGGCCTGATAAAATCCCATCCGCAGGTCATGCAGGGGGCCTACCCACTCGGTGGCATCGATAACGCCGCGCTCCAGGGAAGTAAAGATTTCGCCGCCGGGCAGCAGCACCACCGTTCCACCGGCCTTGGCCACGACCTTGCCGCCCAGGCCCGGGATACGCATTTTCAAACCCTTGTAGTCATCGATGGTGTCGATCTTTTTGTTAAACCAGCCGCCCATTTGAACACCGGTCGATCCGCCCGGACGCGGGATCAGGTTAAACGGTGCATAAGTTTCCTCCCAGAGCTTGAGCCCGTCTCCGCCGTGAAACCAGGCGCCCATACCCTGAGCATTCATGCCGAAAGGCACAGCCGCAAACCATTGGGTTGCAGGTTCTTTCCCGGCCCAGTAATAAGAAGCACCGCTGCCGACCTCAACCGTGCCGTCGGAAACTGCCTGAAAGCTTTCCAATGGGGGAACCAGTTCGCCGCCGGCAAAAACCTCGATGGTCAGGCGCCCGTCGGACATTTCATTCACCCGTTGTGCCAGACGTTCACAGCCTTCCTGCAATACCGGCAGCTTGGGCGGCCAGGTAGTGACCATTTTCCACTTATAGGTTTTTTTGGCAACCACCGCCGGCGCCTTTTCGACTGCCGGTTCAGGTTTTTTTTCTTCCTCCTTGGCGCAGCCCACCAGGCCGGCAACACCCGCTGTAGCTGCAGCAGCGGCTCCAATACCTGCCTTTTTCAGAAAATCACGTCTCTTCATAACGATCCTCCTTTATACGTCAACTTTTGATTCTAAAACGGTTTCGACAGAAACCCACGTTAAAAAATATCTTGATTATTATATAATAATCGGCCGTTGTTTCCAGCGGCCAATGAATATCGGCTCACCTTAGTTGACTCCGCATTTGAAGTCAAGGCATGGGGGTACTTTTATCGGTTGTTTAAGGTCCAAAAACCAGCCGGGGCAACCAGGTGGCCAGTTTGGGAAAAAATACGACGATCATCAGCCCGATAAGCTGAAAAAGGACAAACGGAATAATACCGCGGTAGATATGGCCGGTGCTCACTTCGGGCGGTGTCACCGCTTTAAGATAAAACAATGAAAAACCGAAAGGCGGTGTTAAAAACGATGTCTGCAGGTTGACCGCCAGCAGGATGCAAAACCAGACCGGGTCATAGCCGAAATCGATCATAATCGGTGCCAGAACCGGCACGTGGATAAAGGTAATTTCGATGAAGTCCAGAAAAAATCCGATAAAGAAAATCAGGAGCATTACGATAACCAGGACCGCTGTCTGGCTGTGTTGCTCGGCGATGCCTCCCAAAAACTCACGCACGATGGTATCGCCGCCCAGACCCCGGAAAACCAGACCGAATGCCGCCGCCCCGCACAGAATAATGAACACCATACAGGTTAACCGCACAGTGGTGTGCATGACCTCGCGCAGAATTTTTAGCCTAAATTTACGGTTGACGATCGTTAGAAAAGTGGCACCCACCGCGCCAACGGCTGCCGCTTCAGTCGGTGATGCGATGCCGGCAAAGATGGAGCCCAACACAGCCACCATTAAAACTAAAGGGGGAACGAGCGCACGACCGACGCGGGCGGCCAGCTGGCGGGGGCCGATTTCCGCCAGCTCTTCTTTTGAGATGGCCGGTGCCACACCGGGCCGCAAATAGGAAATAATAAGGATATAGACGATAAAAAGACCCACCAGCAACAGGCCCGGCAGGACCGCCCCGATAAACAGATCACCGACGGAGACCCCAACAATATCGCCGATGAGCACCAATACGATACTGGGCGGTATGATCTGCCCCAGGGTGCCAGAGGCCGATACCGTACCGGTGGCCAATTCTTTCTGATAGCCTCGCCTTATCATGGTCGGCACCGCCAGCAGTCCCATGGTGACCACCGTCGCACCGACAATTCCGGTGGAAGCGCCCAAAAGAGCGCCGACCACAACCACTGATATGGCCAATCCACCCCGCAGGCGTCCGAAAAGCAATCCCATGGTATCCAGCAATTCTTCGGCCAGACCCGATCGTTCCAGCATAACGCCCATAAAAACAAACAATGGTACCGCCGCTAATGTCACGTTGGTCATGCGACCCCAGATCCGCAAGGGCAGTAAATTAAAAAAATCCCACCCAAAACCGATCAACCCAAACGTCAGCGCGGTACCCAACAGGGTGAAGGTGACCGGAAACCCACCCATCAATAAGATGGTCAGCGCTAAAAACATCCAGGCGGCGAGATATTCCATCAGGGTTTCGCCTCCTCTGCCGTCTCAATTCCTAAAATCTGCATCAGGCTGTGGATACCCAAAGAAATGCCCTGCAGCAGCAAAAGCGTAAACCCGATGGGCAAACAACTTTTGAGTATAAACCGAAAGGGGATGCCGCCGGGATCCGGAGAGCCCTCCAAAATGGCAAATGAATTGGCCGTAAATGTCCATGAAGTTGAAATCACCATGATGCAGCCGGGTATCAGAAATAAAATCACGCCAAAAAGATTGATCCACGCCCGGGTTTTAAACCCGACCCGTTGATAGATGATATCCACCCGCACGTGGCCGTCATGCAACAGGGTATAACCGGCACCGATCAGGAAAATAAAGCCAAACAGATGCCATTCCAACTCCTGGGTAAATACGAAACTGGTGCTGAACATATAGCGCATGACCACATCGACAAATACCACCAGTACAAGGCCCAGTGTCACCCAGGCAACGCCCCGCCCAACCCACTGATTGAGCGTATCAATTTTGGCGCTTATTTTTTGGAGTGTTTGCATCAGGCGTCCACCTCGATCCCCAAAGGATCTGGCAGTTAATGGTGTTTAAATATGCGACTATAAAGAAATGGAATTTGGGAGTCAAGATTTAATCTGCTGCTTTAATTTAAGATGCTTTGGACAATCGGATGGAATGGATTTTGGGGAAATGAAAGCCTGCGTCGTTTGGCGCCGGAAATTAAGAGGCTATGATGTGGCCAACACCAATTTAATTCCAAATGCCATCAATCTTCTCACCACAGTAGGTACAGCTGCCGTCTGTGATGTGCAGGGCGCCCACCTGAAATCCCCAGCGTTCGATGACCTTTTGACCGCAGCCGGGACAGAAGGTATTTTCGCCGTCATCACCGGGCACATTGCCGGTATAGACGTATTTAAGTCCAGCCTGCAATCCGATTTCACGCGCCCGCGCAAGTGTTTGCACTGGAGTGGCCGGACGGTCGGTCAGTTTGTATGTCGGGTGAAAACGGCTGATATGCCAGGGGGTGTCAGTTCCCAGGTCATGGGCGATAAATTCAGCCAACTGTTGCAGCTCAGTCGGATCGTCATTAAGACCCGTTACGATCAATGTCGTCACTTCAATAAAAACGCCCGCAGCTTTCAGCCGTCTCAAGGTATCCTGGACATGGCCGAGGCGCGCACCGCATAAATCTTTGTAATAGTCGTCACTAAAAGCCTTCAAATCCACATTGGCGGCATCCAGATACGGCTTGATCATGTCAATTGCTTCAGAGGTCATGTAACCGTTGGTGACAAAAACATTGCGGATGCCGCGGGCATGGGCCATTTTGGCAGTATCATAGGCAAATTCAAAAAACACCGTTGGCTCGGTGTACGTATAAGCGATACTGCGGCAGCCGGATGCAGCCGCATCTTCGACAACTTGCCAGGCGGTGACCGCATTTCCCATGATTTTGCCTTTGAAATCGATCGGCATCTGGGCAATATCCGCATTCTGGCAAAATCGGCAGCGCAGATTGCACCCGACGGTGGCTATTGAATATGACAGGGTCCTGGGCAGAAAATGAAACAGCGGTTTTTTTTCAATGGGATCCACATGTCGCGCAATGAGTTTGCCATAGACCAATGTCTGGAGCTTCCCGGCTTGATTTTCACGCACAGCACACAGGCCGCGGCGGCCGTCTTTAATCAGGCAGCGATGGTTGCACAAATTGCATTTGACCTTGCGGTCTTCTATGGCCTCATACAGATACGCTTCCATTACAATCACATTGAGGAATGGCAGAACTCGAGAATTAGAAGTAGACCCCTAATTTAAACTGCTGTGCGAACCTAATTGCATGATGCAATAACCGGCCGCACATCATGTTATCGCTCTGCCCTAATTTCCGGCGTGGTATCGCATTGTCAACGGACGCAACCTAAATTTTGGAACCAGGGATACGACCATGCCGGCAAAAGCACCAAACGGGCAACGCTGAATAATCTTGGATTGCTCCAGACTGGCGGCGATTTTTCCCGATTGAGACGGCAGCTGGCATACCGTCCGCCAGGATACGGGGGTGTGGCCGACGATTTGGCGGATTCGCTGTTTCAGTTCCCAGACACTGAAAAATTGCGCATGATTATAAATAGTCGCCGTAAACATGCCTTTTACGCGTCGCTGGATGCCTTTGATGGCATAACGATTCAAAACACCAATAAAGATACGATCTTTAGCGACCCGACACGCCTCTTCCAACGCTTTTTGGGGGTTATCGACAAATTCCAGGGTCGTAAACAGGCAGGCATAATTAAAAGAATTATCATCAAACGGCAAATCCTCAGCATAACCCTGATACAGATCAGCACGGTTGTCGACATTTCGCGAAGCAATATCCAGCATGTAAGTCGAGGCATCCAGGCCAGTCACCTGCAAGTCCATATCCAGCAGCGCCTGCAGGCAGGCACCGGTCCCGCACCCGATATCCAATACCGATTCGCCCCTCATGGGTTTGAGCAGGGTTTGCATCAGCTGGGTTTCCAGTTCAAATGTGGCTTTGTTCTCGGGTTTTTTTAACCACTGCTCATAAGCGATCGCATCTTTAAAATCGAATACATGCCCCATAGCAGGTAATTTAAGTAAAAAGTTGGGCTTTAGCAAGGAAGAAAACCGTACATTCAGCATCAGGTTCTGTCAGGCGAGATGTAGGTACGCAATACAACTATAGCAGATATAGCAGAAGCTTAACGCTTCTTGGCCGCTTTAGCGGGTTTGGTGGGTTTGGTGTGTTTGGCCGATTTTGCCGGTTCAGATTTTTTGGTCGCCCGGCGGGTGCTCTTTTTTTTGCGCCGGGCTCGTTTTTTGGGGGGCGGTGAATCTGAATCTCCTGATTTCTTGGCAGCCGCGCCTTTAGCAGATTCAGGGCCAAACCCGAACAATGCACCCGGGTACGAACGGGTCTTGGTTTTTTTGGGTGCCGTTGGTGTCTGAGAGCGCCTCTTGGCTCGCTGCTGGCTGCGCTTGCGGCCGGACTTTCTGATGCGTGACCTGCGCTCGCGGGCGATGGGCTTTGATTTATCGGAAATAAACCAGTCATTGTCCGGCCAAACCACTGGTATTTTGTATCCGAGCATTTCCTCTAAAGGCTCCAGATGGTAGACATAGTCTTCACAGGCTAAAGCAAAGGCTTTGCCGGTCTTGCCGGCCCGCGCGGTGCGGCCGATACGATGCACATAGTTTTCCGAATCCTGCGGCAGGTCATAGTTGATCACATGACTGATATCTTCAACGTGGATGCCGCGGGAGGCGACATCGGTAGCCACCAGTATTTTTATTTTGCCATTTTTAAATTGCTCCATCAGCCGGAATCGCTTGGGTTGGGGCAAATCGCCGGTGATCCTTTCCGCCGGCCAGCCATTGCCTTTCAGTTTGCGCGTCAGCCAATCAACGCCGACTTTGGTATTCACAAATATGAGCATCCGGCGCCAGTCTTCTCTTTTGAGCAAACCCAGCAGGAGCTCCAGTTTCTTATCCGTTCCGACGTGATACAGCTGTTGGTCAATTCCCTCGACGGTGATGGTCTGGGGCGTGACGGATATGAATTCGGGTAAATTCATGTATTCATAAGTCAGCTCCATGACCCGGTAAGAAAGGGTTGCTGAAAAAAGCATGGATTGTCGTTTTTCATAAAGGGGCAGCTTGCGCAGCAGATAGCGCATATCCTTGGTGAATCCTAAATCAAACAAACGGTCCGCTTCGTCAATAACCAGAATTTTGATGGCTTCCGTTTTGAAAATGCCCTTTTTGTAGTAATCAATGATGCGCCCGGGTGTGCAGATAACAATATCAACTCCCTGTCGCAGAATCTTGGCCTGGCGTTTGTAATCGACACCACCGACAACTTCGGCAATCTTTAGATCAGAGTGCCGGCAGAGGGTACGCGCTTCTTCGTAGATTTGATGGGAAAGCTCCCGAGTGGGCGCGATGATCAGAGCCGAGGGCAAAAGCGGATTACGATCAGACAACATCAGCAGACGCGTAATCACCGTCACCAAAAAAGCAGCTGTTTTACCGGTTCCCGTCTGCGCCTGACCGGCAACATCCCGGCCGCTCAGCGATATGGGAAGCGTCTGCTCCTGGATCGGTGTGCAATGCACAAATCCGGCGTCGTTCAAAGCCGACAACATTGGCTCCGGTAGCTCAAAGGCGTCAAAGCGCTTTTCGGTTAAAAAATCCGGTTCCTCAGCCCGCGGTACCGGCGCTGGAGATTCATCCGTTTCAGACATAAGATTTCATTATTCTTGGAATTGTTGGGAAGGTGTCATTTTGAATCCATTTTCCTCGCGATTATACCCATTTATTGTCATGTTTTGCAAGGACAGAGGTCAGATGTCAGAGGTCAGAAGACAGAAAAATATGGATAGTGAAGCGCAAAAGCAGTTATACGACGCCTGGCCTCTGTCTTCTGACTTCTGCCCTCGACTCGGCTGAGCTCGTCACAGGCTGTCCTCTGAAACCTGCATTGAATTGCGTAACACGGTATGCTAACAATAGGTTTTCATTTTTAAATACATTGCAATGGACATCGCCAAACAATGAAAGATTTCTTTAAGGTTACCGATTTAGCAACGGTATTAGACTTTCGCAGCACCTTCCCGCGGGTTGGGGTCGAGCAGGTTCCTTTACCGGAAGCCATTTCCAGAATTTTGGCCGAAGATATCACTGCCGAGGAAGATCTTCCTGATTTCCCGCGCACTATTGTCGATGGATATGCCGTTAATGGCGCTTCCACCTTTGGTGCCAGTGAAGGCAACCCTGCCTACCTGGTGGTCACCGGCAACATCGCTATGGGGCAGTCGGCGGACATTGAAATTGCTCCTGGAGAGGCCGCCCGCATCGCCACCGGCGGAATGCTTCCGCGGGGCGCCGACAGTGTGGTCATGATTGAACATACCGAAGCCATAGATGACACCACCATCGAAGTTTACCGCAGTGTTGCCCCAGGTCAGAATATGATCGCTGTTGGAGAGGACATCAAAAAACACGCTGCTGTGCTGAGCAAGGGACAGGTCATCCGCCCGCAGGAAGCCGGACTTCTGGCAGCTCTGGGCAAACAGCAAATACCCGTTTATCAAAAACCCATGGTCGGCATCATTTCCACCGGAGATGAAATTATACCGATCAGCAAAACGCCGCAGGTGGGACAAATCCGCGACATTAACAGCTATACCCTTGCGGGCCAGATTCATCAAGCCGGTGCGGTTGCTGTGCCATATGGAATTGTGCGTGATGATTTTCAATTGCTGCTTGAAAAATGCCAGCGTGCGCTGGAACAATGCCATGTGGTGTTGATATCCGGCGGCAGTTCGGTCGGCACCCGTGACTTTACTGTCGATGTGCTTTCAGCCCTGCAGGATTCAAAAATTCTGGTCCACGGCATATCGATCAGTCCCGGCAAACCCACCATACTGGCACGGGTTGCCAATAAGTCCTTCTGGGGGATGCCTGGCCATGTTGTCTCTGCCATGATTGTTTTTTCAAAAGTGGTTAAACCCTTTGTTGATTATGTGGCTGGACAATCTGATACAGAGGACAGCGTGCAGCGCCTGCCTGCCAGATTGAGCCGGAATGTGGCCTCCAAGCAGGGCCGAGTGGATTTTATAAGGGTCCGGCTGCGCGAAGAGGACGACGGTTTATGGGCGGATCCGGTATTGGGAAAATCCGGGTTGATCAGCACCATGGTCAATGCCAACGGTCTGGTGCAGATTGATATCAATACCGAAGGGCTGGACAAGGGTGCCGAAGTGGAAGTAATCCCTATCTAGTCAGAGAGTCAACAGAATGCAGGTATTAGATTTCAATCAACAGGTTCAAAGGTTCAACGTTCAAAGGTTGCGAGCTTTGATGACCATAGACAGATATTGAGTGAAAGTCGCCCGGATCACTGAAGCTAGCCCTCGGAACTTGGAAACCCTGAACCCTGAACCTGATTATTAGGAAAAAATAATGGAATTTAAACGCAACGTCTACCTGAAAATGAAGACCTTGGCAGAAGCCCGGGACATCCTTTTTGATACATTTGCCAACCTGCCGCCTTTGGCGAGTGAAAACCTAGCGGTGCCCGATGCCGTTGGCCGGGTGCTGGCAGAACCGATAAATGCCCGGCTGTCTTCCCCCAATTTTCACTTGGCGGCAATGGACGGACTGGCCGTTAAAGCGGACATCACTTTCGGTGCTAGCGCCGCAGCGCCCAAAACCCTGATCGTCGGACACGAAGCCTTTTATGTCAATACCGGCCAGGTCCTGCCGGATGATACGGATGCGGTTATCATGGTTGAAGATGTCAATGCGCTGGATGAAGAACACATTGAAATCGAAGCGCCCGTATTTCCCTGGCAAAACGTTCGCAGAGTCGGTGAAGATATTGTCGCCACCGAATTGCTCTTTCCCCAAAATCATGTGATCACACCTTATTGCGTCGGCGCCCTGCTCTCAGGCGGGGTGTTTCGCGTGCCGGTTAAGATCAGGCCCAGAGTGCTGATTATTCCCACCGGATCAGAACTGGTGGACTGGCGTCAACTTGAGCTCGATGCGTTTCGCCCCGGGCAGGTACTGGAAACCAATTCGTTTGTTCTGGGCAAGCTGATTGAAAAGAGCGGCGGTATATTTGAGCGCCATGAAATGGTTGTGGACGATAGCGCTAAAATTAAAAACGCCGTCAAAGCCGCTGTGGACGAAAATTATCACATGATCTTAGTCCTCGGAGGATCTTCTGCCGGCTCTGAGGATTTTGCCAAAACCGCCATCGTTGAGCTGGGCGATATACATGTTCACGGCGTTACCATCATGCCCGGCAAACCCATTGTGATCGGATCGGTGGCATCTAAACCTGTCTTTGGCATACCGGGTTATCCGGTTTCAGCCATTATCGCTTTTGAGAAGTTTGTCCAACCCTTGCTGCTGGCTTTGCTCGGCCAACCTGAATCGCAACGAGAAACCATTGATGTTTTGCCGACAAAAAAGATCGCTTCCAAACTGGGCGTGGAGGAATTTTTGCGCGTCAAACTGGGTGATGTCGGCGGACGTATTGTCGCCAGCCCGCTGCCCAGAGGCGCCGGCACGATTACATCCATCACCGAAGCCGACGGCATCATTCGCATACCCAACCACATCGAAGGCATTAACGACAATGAGATCGTTTCGGCGGAATTGCTTCGCGCACTGCCAGCCATTCGCAAAACCATCGTTATCGTTGGCAGCCATGATAATTCCCTGGATGTTCTCGCTGATCAGCTCAAGGCCCGCAACAGTGAGCTAACGCTTTCCTCCAGTCATGTCGGCAGCATGGGCGGGCTGATGGCTATCAAGCGCGGCGTGTGCCACCTGGCTGGCACCCACCTTCTGGATACCGCTGATGGAAGCTATAATGTGTCCTATCTCAAAAAATACCTGCCGGATACGCCTGTCAGGCTGGTCCATCTGGTAGAGCGCGATCAGGGTCTGATTGTCAAGAAGGGCAACCCAAAGCAAATTGGCGGTATCGCAGATCTCAGTCGCAAAGGGATTTCTTTTATCAACCGTCAAATCGGCTCTGGCACGCGAATTTTATTGGATTACAAATTAAGCCAATTGAACATCAAAGCCGCCGATATTAACGGGTATCAAAACGAAGAATTTACCCATATGGCCGTAGCCGTATCCGTTTTGAGTGGAACCGCAGATGCCGGCCTCGGGATTTATGCCGCTGCCAAGGCACTGGATTTGGACTTTATCCCGGTCGTTACCGAACAGTACGATCTGGTTGTTCTCCCGGAATTTTTCGAAACCGATGCCATCCGGATGCTTTTTGACATCATCAACCGCCGTGATTTTAAGCAACGGGTGGAAGATCTGGGTGGGTACAGTACCGCACGAACAGGCGAAATTATTTTATAGGATCAGCATATGGATTTGGCGGATGCGATACTACTGGGCATTGTCCAGGGCTTGACCGAATTCTTACCGGTCAGCAGCTCGGGACACCTGGTGCTGCTGCAGCAATTACTTGGGCTCAAAGAAGCCGAGCTTTTTTTTGACGTTTGTGTTCATCTGGGAACACTGGTGGCCGTTATCATCGTCTTTCGACAGGAGATTAAAGATATCGTCCTGGCGCTGTTGCGGCTAATGGCGATGACAGGTCAAAAAGAGGAGATGCGGGCTGCAATTGAATCCGATCCGCAACTAAAAATGGCCCTGCTGATCGTTATCGGATCCATCCCCACCGCAGTGCTGGGGCTGTTATTTAACAGTATAGCAGACCGGCTGTTTTCGTCGGTGATGATCGTGGGTGTGATGCTGATCGTCACCGGCTTGCTGTTATGGGCGACCCGAGGTAAAACCAAAGACGGCCCAGCGGCCGGTATCGATCGCCTCACTCCTAAAAACGCGTTTACTATCGGCATCGTGCAGGGATTGGCCATTATCCCCGGCATCTCAAGATCGGGCGCCACCATCAGTACGGGCCTCCTATTGGGTATCGACCGCGAGATTGCAGCTCGATATTCCTTTTTGCTTTCGATACCGGCCATCGTCGGCGCTGGAATGCTGAGCCCCAAAGAGGGCTTATTCGCTGCAGGGTCGACCATTCAGATACCTTTGGTGGGCGCCATCACAGCGGCAATTGTGGGTTACGCCGCTTTAAAAGTGCTGCTGCAGGTGGTCAAAAAAGGGGGCTTGCATCTGTTTGCACCCTACTGCGGGCTGGTCGGTCTGGTAGCGATCATTTGGGGATAGTAGGTGCTGACGGCGGGTATTGCATTACGTGTTGCGGGTTTCGGGAACCTGGTGGTTTGAAATCTCGAGGACGAGCACGAGGACGACGAGGACGAAGGCTCATGCGCTTTATCGTACTCGTCCTCCTACTCGTCCTCGTCCTCGGTTGTTTTCTAATTGTGCCGCGCTAAACAAATGGTTAGCTCCAAAACAGTTCCCTCATTCACCAGCAAATAGTCAGCTGCCTATTTATAGAAGCAAGAAAAATAATCAGATCCATGAACATTGGCGACAAAAGAATATTTTCAACCCTTTTTTTTTCCATATTTGCCACCGTCACCGGTGTGGGTATCGTCATACCCTTGCTTCCGGTCTACGCCCATAAGCTGGGGGCCAGTGGATTTTATATCGGGATGATTTTTGGCTCTTTTTCGCTGGCGCGAATTTTTTTCCTGCCGTATTTCGGCCGTCTGTCGGACCGCAAAGGGCGTAAGCCCTTGATTGTGCCTGCACTTTTGGCCTACGCGGCAATTTCAATGGGGTTTATCGTTTTTAAAGACATCAACGCGCTGATTGTTCTGCGGTTTTTTCAGGGGATTGCCTCGGCCATGCTGATGCCCATCATTCAAGCCTATATTGGCGATATTACACCTCCGGGCAATGAGGGGTTTAGCATGGGGCTATTTAACATGTCCATGTTCTGCGGGTTAAGTCTCGGGCCGTTTTTAGGCGGTTTCATCCATGACCGGTTCAGTCTTGAAACATCTTTTGCCTGTATGGGGCTGTTGGCCCTCATCGGTTTTTTTTTGAGCCTGTTTTTGCTGCCCCCGACCCATAGTGAAAAATACCTCAGCAGCGGAAAATCACCGGTAAAATGGAAACAGCTATTTGCAGAGCGGGATATAACCAGTATTTTTCTGATCAGGTTTTCCCACATTCTGTGTATCGGAATTATCTGGACCTTTCTGCCACTGTATGCCAAAATTAAATATAACGCTTCAAGTTCGGCCATCGGTATACTCATCATGCTGGGTGTGCTCGTCAGCGGCATATTGCACGTGCCCATGGGGTATTTGGCCGACAAACTGAACAAACGTTGGATGGTGGTGTCCGGAGGATTGATCGTTGCGGGTGCCATTTTTTCGTTTAGGTGGGTGCCGGATTTCGCGGGGCTGGTGTGGGCCAGTATCCTTTTAGGCATCGGCGGCGGCATCGCCGTGCCGGCCTTGATGGCCATTGCTGTCCTTAAGGGCAGTGAAACAGACTCAATGGGCTCTGTGATGGCCCTTCTGACACTGGCACACAGCCTGGGAATGCTGAGCGGCGCATTAATCGGTGGTTTGATGATGGATGTATTTCAGCTTCAAGCCGCATTTCCGCTGGGGGCAGCGGTTATGATGATATCGGTTGCGGTTTTCCTATGGAGCACGCGTGCCCGAGACCGATTACCACAGCGTTAAATTGACATCATATTTAGGTGCATTACTTTAGTCCTAAATTGAGTGTTTTAAATTTTGAAAAGGTATTAATATGTTATTTAAATGAATTCTACCAATTAACATTTCAAAATTTAAAACCCTTCGGGCTTGTCGATTTCACCACATCTACTGCGTAAAATGCCGTTCCGCATAGTGACTATAGCGGAACGACATCTGCCTTGTAGCTGCGGCAACCTCGACAATCACTCAAATTAGGCGCAGAAATATCGATTTTTTGGAAAAAATTATGAGTAACAAACGGGATTATTACGAAATTCTTAGTGTCAGCCGAAATGCCTCTGATACAGAGCTTAAAGCCGCCTACCGTCAATTGGCATTAAAATACCATCCGGACCGAAATCCAAACGACCAAAAAGCAGAAGAAAAATTCAAGGAAGCTGCTGAGGCTTACGAGGTTCTGCGGGATCCCCAAAAGCGTTCTTTGTATGACCAATACGGCCATGCCGGACTCGAAAATAGCGGCTTTAGCGGTTTTGGCGGCTTTGAAGATATTTTTACCAGCTTCGGTGACATTTTCGAAGATTTCTTTGGTTTCTCATCCCGCCGCCGATCAAGGAGCCGCGCCATGCCCGGTGCCGATCTGCGATATGATATCAAACTGGATTTCATGGAAGCGGTTTTTGGCATCGAAACTGAAATCGAAATTGAAAAGCGGGAGTTGTGCCCCGAATGCGGCGGTAACGGATGCGAGAAAGACACCGAACCGGAGAACTGTCGGCATTGCAGCGGTAGCGGACAGGTTTCGCGCAGTCAGGGATTTTTTACCGTTCGCACCACCTGCCCGACATGCCGGGGCAACGGCCTGATTATTACCCATCCCTGTCCAAAATGTCGCGGAACCGGTCAGGTGATGGCCCGTAAAAAGGTTGCGGTCAAAATCCCGGCCGGTGTCGACAACGGCTCAAGGTTGCGCCTGACCGGAGAGGGCGAGCCCGGTGCTATGGGAGGCCCCCCGGGCGATCTGTATGTCTTTATCCATGTCCAGCCGCATGAGTTTTTCAGACGGCGGGATACGGATATCATTTGTGAGATCCCCATCTCATTTGTCCAGGCAGCCTTAGGCGATAAAATCAGCGTACCGACCCTAAACGGCGATAAAATCCTCAAAGTTCCGAAAGGCACTCAACCGGGCGATGTATTTTATTTCCATGGAGAAGGTATTCCTTCTCTCAGAACGACACAACGGGGAGACCAGATCATTCAGGTTGCCGTTAAGACCCCCACACACCTTACCAAAAAGCAGGAAACACTTCTGAAAGAGTTTGCCAAACTCGAATCAAAGAAAATATCACATAAAATAAAAAACATCCTCAAAGGCGATGCCAACAAAGCCACCGGCTAATCGATTTTAGATCACGAAATGCAAATTTTAAGCATTTGAAAATGAAAGTTGAGATAAACCAAACATGTTTGAACTAAAAGTGGTCACACGTTTTGCAGCAGCGCATCAGCTAACAATGGTCGGTGCCAAATGTGAAAATATGCACGGTCACAATTGGAAAATTGAGGTGTATGTCACCGGAGACAAATTAAACGCCGGCGGCGTACTGATGGATTTTGGAGAGATCAAAGCCCATTTGGCCGATGTGATTAAAAAATTGGATCACAAATATTTAAACGAGCTCGACTATATACCGGATGGCAAGCCGTCATCGGAGAACATCGCTTATTATGTGGCGACTGCGCTACATAGCAAAATCGGCGATAAATCGGTCCGTATCAGCCGGGTCACTGCCTGGGAATCCGACGATGCGTGTGCCACATATATTGTGAAGTGAAGGCCTGGGGCTTCTTGTTTCATTAAAAGGGTTTTAGTACTTCCTAAGTTTTATGCCACCAATCGGTTCCGCGTTCTGGGTTCAGAGGTTCGAGGGTTTCAGAATCAAGTATGCTTTTCGCGAACCTGCTGCTAATTGTCGCGCCTTGTTATCAAATCAGAACATGTTCTGCTGTTAATTAACCTCTGAACCTTTGAACCTTGAACCTATGAACCGGGCCCTTCAAAAAGGGCCTTATACCGCTCAACAAGCTCATCCCGTGTAATAATGCTGGCAACATTCGACACATGCTGCCGAATGTTATCAAGCCCACCTTCCTGTCGATCAACAAATATGACCGCCTTGACAACATCAAGCCCCTCGCTGCGGGCCCGCTCGATGGCCTTGATGGTGGAGCCGCCGGTCGTGGCCACATCATCGATAATGGCCACCCGCTCACCGGGTGCAACATCGCCTTCGATCCAGCGGATCATGCCATGATCCTTTTGGGTCTTACGAATAGAGAAGGCGTTGATGGGTTTGGCCTTTAATTCGGAAGCAAACGCTGTGGCCACTGCCAGCGGGTCGGCGCCAAAAGTGAGGCCGCCAACTGCATTGACATCCTCGTCTTTGATCGACTCAAACAACAGATGTCCGGCCAGAAACATGCCCCGTGCGCTGAGAGTTACCGGTTTGCAATTGACGTAAAACTGGCTCATGCGGCCTGACACCAGTTTATAGATGGGTTCTTGGCTGAATTTGAAAGACTTCTGACACAACAGCTCGATTAATTCTGCTTTCATGGCGAATGTCCTGGTCATGGAATGGGGGGTTATGATAGTTTTACGCTAACAATGATCATATCATTAAAAAAAGGTATAACACGAAATCGCCAAAATATAAAAACAGGAATTTTAGCCTGCAGTCCGCCACCGGGGTACCGTTATAGTCAGGTATCTTCTTTGTCACATTTTTCCGAGTAACTACAGGATTTGTTGGACGAATCGAATTATAGGATTGGAATCGCTTGCCAAGAAAATATTGATTTTAAAAGTATCATTGGATATAAAAAAGCCTCCACCAATAATGAAGAAGCCTGTTAATGGGATTCAGCGGAGGCTTTAAGCAAGGAAAACCCGAGAGGCACTCCTTGAACTCACGCAGGTTTGTAGCAATAAAATTAGGATCGGTCAATTCGTATCTTTAAAATGCTTCGCATGCTAGCCGATAAAGGCGCCAATATGAAGATAATCAGCAAGGCTCTTCGGAATCTATTTTTATATTTGCTCGCTGGACACATCCTGTTGATACCAGCGGTTTCAGCGACCGATGAGCAGCATCAAATGCTTTCACTCACTGATACCATCAAAGCAGCTCTGGAGGCAAATTTAAACCTGAAACGATCCCAGGAAGAAGTCAAGGCCGCCCAGGAAAACCGCAAGGCGCGCATCACTGAGTTTTTCCCGACCCTCAGTGCCTCCTATGATTATCTGCATCGAAACCGGGAGCAGACCCAGGAACTAACCGGTCTGGTCGGAGAAGACTTTGTTGTGCGTCCCGACGATGAGTATACGTTTGTGACGTCCTTTAACCAGCCGATATTCAGAGGTTTTTCAATATTTAACCAGTATCGAATCGCTGATCTGGGCCTGGATGCAGCCGAGTTTAGTGAGAAAATTACGCGGCAGGATGTGATTCTGGATGCCAAAAATGCATTTTACTCGGTACTAAAAGCCGTCAAACTGCTGGATGTTGCCAAGCAAAGGGTCAACCAGATTGCCGCTCAAAAAGAGGTGGCCGAAAACTTCTACGAGGTGGGGATGTCCCCGCTCAACGACTTACTGGAATCCCAGGCATCGCTGGCCAATGCCCGCCAGGATGAAATAGTCGCCCTAAACGATTTGGCGATCGCCAGATCTCAATTCAATATACTTCTGCGGCGCCGGGTCAACGCAGCGGTGGAGTTGCAGGATGTCCTTGACTATACGCCGTTTGTGCATGATTTCCAATATTGCCTGGACACCGCTAAAAATGACCGCCTCGAAATCATTATAGCGGATCTGGATGTTGAAATCGCTGAAAAAGAAGTGACGCTGGCCAAAAGAGATTACATGCCATCGGTTAATTTAAGAGGTGAATATATCCGCGTCGGAGATGAGTGGAATTCGAGCGGCGGGGACGGCATTTCCGATGCGAAAAGCTGGAATATCCGGGCAACAGCTGAATGGGACTTCTGGGAATGGGGCCGCACCCATTTCGGCGTAAGAGAAAAATTGCACCGTCTTTCACAAGCGCAGTATCGCCGGGAGCAGATTTTAGACAACATAGAGCTGGAGGTTAAAACGGCCTTTCTGCGAACCCGCGAAAGTGAAAAAAATATCCTCACTGTTGAAAAAGCCATCGAGCAGGCCAAGGAAAATTTCCGTATCAACCAGGAACGGTTTAAAGAACAAGTAGCCACCACCACCGATGTTTTAGACGCCCAAACGTTGCTTTCCGATACGCTGACCAATTATTTTAATGCCCTTTACAATTTTAAGATTGCAAAAGCCACACTTTATCGTGCGATGGGGCAGGAAATCATTGAATGATGGAAACCGATGACAAGCGCTCCATAATTCGGATGTTCCATGTTCATCGCAATTACGGCACCAAAAAAGCCCTGATTGATATTACACTCGATATTTTCAAAAATGATTTCGTATTTCTTACCGGTGCCAGCGGCGCAGGAAAAACCACGCTGCTCAAGCTGTTGTATTTGGCTGAACCGGTATCGGAAGGCCAGGTCTTGATTGATGGAATGAATCTTTCCCGCGTTCCGCGCAAGCGCCTGCCGTTCCTGCGCAGAAAATTTGGTATTATCTTTCAAGATTACAAGCTCATCGCCAACCGTAGCGTTTTTGATAATGTTGCGCTGGTACTTGAGGCCGCCGGTAAAAAAAGACGCTTGATCCAAAAGAGGGTCAGCGGTGTGCTGCGCCTAGTCGGCATGGAAGATCGGCAAACCGCTTATCCACCCAGTCTATCAGGCGGAGAACAGCAACGGGTCGCTGTTGCCCGCGCCATCGTCGGGGATCCGAAAATTATCCTGGCCGATGAACCCACTGGAAGCCTGGATGATGATTCCGCCCAAACTATAATGAAATTGTTAAATGGCGTGCACATCCGGGGTGCAACCGTTGTCATCGCAACGCACGATAAAGCCCTTATTCACAAAACCGGCGGGCGGGTGTTGCTTTTAAATCAGGGGCGATTAGAAGGATCGTCAATAATCGATAAGCAATATGATAATTCTATTTTTTAAAAGAGCCCTTGAAGACTTTCGCAATAATCGGCTGCTAAATATCATCACGCTACTGACCATTTCGCTATCCATCCTCATCGTCAGCACATTCATTCTTTTCTTTATCAACACCAGTGAAATGATGAATTTCTGGAAAAAAGGACTGCGGGTGATGGCCTATCTTAAGCCGGATTTTCCACCGGAACAGCGCACGGGCGTATGGGATCAAATCAAGGCGATGCCCGGTGTTGAAAACGTGCGCTTTATTTCAAAAGAGATGGCGTTGCGGCAATTGAAATCCCGCATGAAACGCCAGGCATCGCTTTTTGAAAACCTGGATAAAAACCCCTTACCCGACGCATTTGAAATCCAGTTAAACCCAAAATCCCAAAACTGGGAAAATGCGGAAGTCCTGGCCACCCAGATTGATGCTTTGGAAGCCATCGACGAAGTTGAATACGGGCAGCGGTATCTGGGACGCTTCACTCAGATTTTTAATCTGTTTAAATTAGCCGGATATATCATGTGCGGTATTTTCTTTATGGCAGCGGTGTTTATCGTAGCCAATACGATCCGCTTGGTCATCTATTCACGAAGGGATGAAATTGAAATCATGCGGCTGGTGGGTGCCGCTGAGCATTTTATCAAGATTCCGTTTTACTTTCAGGGTCTGATGCAGGGCGCCGCCGGCGCGGTCATCGGGTTGGCTATCTTGTTTGGGGCTTACTGGCTGATGGCCTCCAATATCGAACAAGGCGCCTTTGCAGGATTGTTTAACATTCGTTTTCTCTCGCCGCTTATGGCGGGTCTGATCATTTTGACGAGCATGCTGATTGGCTGGTTTGGCTCTTATTTATCTCTCAAACAATATTTGAGAACTTAGCAACGAAAACGGAATCATATCCTCACGCAAAGATGCCAAAGCCCTAAGATCCTCTCGCTTTGCAAAGCTTTGCGGTTTTGTGCCGGATATGGCAAAATAGATCTAGCAGGTCAATCGATTGGCACAATTTAAACGAATGCCTTGTACCACCAAGGTGATCCTGGTGTCATCTAAAATGAACAGATATATTCGATATTTATGCCAGATGACAGGCTGTTTTTTGATAGTTGTCGTTGGCTCCTTGATAAATGCCCAGGAGCCAGAAGCGCCGATCGACGAATATAAGAAGAAAGCCAAGGATATCAGTCGTGAAATCGAAAAGAGCCGGGTTAAAATTCAAAAGTTCATCCACAAGGAAAGCGATATTATTCAGCAGTTAAACCGGGCGGATCGGGCGTTGAACCGCTCACGAAAGCGCACCGCCAGTCTCAGTCGCGAAATTGATCGTCTGGATAAAATGATCACCGAAACAAAGGCGGCATCCGCTAAACTGGCGCATCAAATAGAGGCCAATGAGCGCTATGTCGCCAACCGCATGGTGGCGCTCTATAAATTGAACTGGCTGGGAAAATTCCACGTGCTGGCTTCGGCTGAAAATCTGCAAGAACTCCTCCAGCGCCAAAAGGCCATCGAGCTGATTCTTGCCCAGGATAACAAGGTGATCAGGGATTTAATTGAAAACCGGCGCGAATTTGACATTGTGCGATCGCGTCTGGAGACGCATAGAAATGAAAAGCGCCGCAGAGCCGACACTTATCAGAAACAAATCAATCGCGTGGCTACCGAGCGCAACCAACGCTCCAAACTTTTGGCCTATGTACGCAAAGAAAAATCAGCCCAGTTGGCCGCAATTGAATCATTGAAGCAGGCCGCCCAGGATCTAGATGAAAAAATTAAAATGTTGGGCACCAGCTCAGCAGTGCCTGATGATTATCGCACAGACGAGTCGTTTGGGTCATATAAAGGCTTGCTTAAACTGCCGGTAAAGGGTAAAATAGTAAGTCTTTTCGGTGAGTTTAAAAATACCCGTTATCAGGTATTGAATTTTCGCAGCGGGATTGAGATTCAAACCGAAATAGGCGAACCGATTCAGGCTGTATTTGCCGGTAAAGTTCTTTATGCCGACTGGTTTAAAGGCTACGGAAACATGATTATCATAGATCATGGGGACAGCTACTATACGGTCTATGCCCATCTTGAAGATGCCTTTAAATCAAAGGGGGATTCGGTCGAAGCCGGTGAGGTGATTGCCACCGTGGGAGATACCGGCTCTATCAGCGGCCCTATGCTATATTTCGAAGTTCGACACCATGGCGAACCATTGGATCCAATGCAATGGCTTGAATCCAGCTAATTTTTCAGTTAAGACATAACAACAACCATACAAACGAGCTTACAGTTGCTTGCCATAGCCGATTGTTGACAAGAATTGGAAATCTCACCAAAAGCTGACGGGCTTGTCGCCCAAGATGGGCAATTGAGAACTGTTGATCACGGTGCGTTTGTGAGACTACACTTTCAAGGAGTGCATAAATGAAATTGAAAAAGATTCAAAATGTTAAGATCTGGATGATCATGGTCAGCGCCGTGGTTTTTTGGACGATTGGGGCCGGTTTTTTTGGTGATCTTGCCGCTAAAAGTGACGAATCCTACGAGGGACTCAAGATTTTTGCGGATGTTATCGAACTTATCGAAAAAGAATATGTTGACGATGTTGAGGCAAAGGAGCTGATTGAAAAAGCGATCGAAGGTATGCTGCATAGCCTGGATCCGCATTCATCCCTGATGCCGCCAGAGGCATTTGAAGATTTGCAAATTGATACCAAGGGCAAGTTTACGGGTATTGGGATCCATATCACCATGCGAGATGGGTTTGTCACCGTTATCTCTCCCATCGAAGACACACCCGCAGATAAGGCTGGTATTGTGGCCCAGGACCGAATTGTAAGAGTTGATGGCAAGCCGGTGAAAGATTTACGTGGCGCTGTCAATATGATGCGGGGTCCGAAAGGCACCAAAGTTGTGGTGACGATCATACGCGAAGGGGAAAAAGAACCGCTTGAGTTTGAGCTGGTTCGGGATGTTATTCCAATTATCAGTGTTAAGGCCATCGAGCTTAAACCGGGCTACAACTACATTCGCTTGTCGCAGTTTTCAGGCAGCACTACGAAGGAGCTCGAAGCTGCATTGGATAAAATGGAATCCGCAGAGGTTCCGGTTAAAGGCCTGGTACTGGATCTTAGAAACAACGGCGGCGGTTTGCTGAATCAGGCCATCCAGGTAACCGATCTTTTTCTGGAAGATGGCAAAATTCTATCCATCAAAGGACGAAACAAGAAAAACACTAAGGTATATATGGCCACGCCGGATGAAGATATTCGCAGTTATCCGCTTGTGGTGCTGATCAACGGTGGCAGTGCCAGCGCTTCTGAAATCGTGGCCGGTGCGCTTCAAGATCAAAAACGAGCCCTGATACTGGGCACAACATCCTTTGGCAAAGGATCCGTGCAAACCGTGGAGACATTGCGGGACGGTTCCGGGGTTAAACTGACCATTGCCAGGTATTTTACACCCAATGGGCGATCCATTCAGGCCAAGGGTATCGAACCGGACATCGTATTAAAACACAAACGGATTGACCCCAAAGATTCAAAGGACGAAGGCTTATTAAAAGAAAAAGATTTGTTAAATCATCTTGAAGCCGATCCTGGAAAAGATAAAAAGAAAAGCGACGATTCCCAAAACAGCGAGTCACAAAATCAAGAAATACAGTTTAGAGTCGGCCCATTGAATCGCGATCGACTTATGACTGATAATCAGGTCGTCCGGGCGCTTGAAATCCTGAACAGCTATGACATCTTTAAAAGTTTGAACAGCTGATCCTTTATTTCGGTCTGATGGAAACCGGTGCTCCTAACGATAGCGTTTAAATGGCTAAACGAAAACCAACCCGTAAAAAACGACGACCCAAAAAACCACGCAAAAAGGCCGCCGCTAAAAGTCCATTTTATAAAGCCTTGTCCGGACTGGTCATCTTGGCTGTGGTTGTCGCCGCTGCCGGTTTTTTGCTCTATACCCTGTTGCCGCCCGGGACCCCTGTTTCTAGCCCTGCCAACACCTCGTCCGCGAAGACCAAAACAGCGCCAGCAGCCCCCAAACCGACTTTTGAGATTTATCCAAAAGAAAAGCCGCCGCCTGCCAAGCCGTTGGCTAAAGCAAAAATTCCAGAAACGATTCCCGAACCGCAGCCACACAAAAGCCTGCCATCTGTAGCGCTGATTATCGATGATTTGGGCTATGACAAAAAAATAGCCAAAAAATTCGCGCAATTGAATGTGGTTTTGACCTTTTCTATTTTGCCCCACAGTCCTTTTCAGCAAAAAACTGTCCGGCTGGCAGAATCAAAGGGATTGGAAATAATGCTGCATTTGCCGATGGAACCGGTTGAGTATCCCGCGGTGAACCCGGGCCCCGGAACGCTGTTGACTTCCATGTCCGCCGATGAATTGATTGCCCAACTTGATAAAAACCTTAACTCGCTGCCGGGAGTGAAAGGCGTCAATAACCACATGGGTTCCCGGTTAACCGCAGAATCGACCCAGCTGTATCAGATATTTTCAGTTTTGAAGAAACGAGGTCTTTATTTTATTGATAGCCGTACATCGGCGGATTCTTTGTGCGAACCATCCGCACGGCTGTTTCAGATACCATTCGCCCAGCGCGATGTTTTTCTCGACCATGACCCGACGCCGGAGTTTATCCGCAACCAGATCAAAGAACTGATACGGATTGCCAGACGCAACGGTCAGGCGGTGGGCATCCTCCACCCACACGCAACAACGTATCAGATATTACGGGAAATGTTGCCGGATCTGCAAAAAAAGGTTCATCTGGTGCCGGCTTCTAAAATTGTGCGCCCCGTCGGATGAAACCTCTCGATGGTAATATCCTTAAGCAATCATTAGAAATAATTCTTTGGCCTTGTATTGCCGGCCAAAAATCAGGTAAAATGGGTCATTGGACACCCGGGAAAAACTGTCGGGACCACAGGAAAAATGTTAAATTTTTGGGACGCATTGGTGGACAGACAAAGCCTTAACACTATGCTGAGCGAGTTGTCGGCATGAATGACACAGCACCTTTATACAATAGCCGTTTGATGAAGATCTATTTAGAGTTCCTCATCAAAAATTATCCAGAAGTCTCTATTGATGCGGTGTTGGATGCTGCCAGAATGACCCGCTTTGAGGTTGAAGATCCTGCGCATTGGTTTAATCAGGGCCAGATCGACAGGTTTCATGCAGCGCTCGTAGAAAAGACCGGCAATGCCAATATTGCCCGGGATGTCGGGCGCTATTCAGCAACATCAGCGGCTGCCGGTGCTGTCAAGCAGATTATCTTGGGATTAATGAGTTTGACGGCAACTTATCAACTTTCAGAGAAGCTGTACCCTTATATGAGTCGCGGCGCCAGCGTCAAAGCAAAAAAATTGAAGCCCAATGCTGTGGAAGTGACCGCCAAACCCAAACCCGGTGTCGCCGAAAAACCCTACCAATGTGCCAATCGGATGGGGACCCTGGAAGGTTTAGCCAAGCTGTTTACAGATACGCTGGCCACCGTTGAGCATCCTGCCTGTTTTCACAAGGGAGATGATTGCTGCCGCTACCTTATTAGCTGGACCAAACAGCCGCATTTGTTTTGGAAGCGGTTTCGCAATTATTTTTTGCTGGCCGCTGTTTTTTCCGTTCTGGTGCTTTTCTGGTTTGGATCCTCGCCGGTTTTGAGTACCGGGGCATTGTGCATCGCGCTGCTGACCGCAGCCATTTCCGTTTATTCGGAATTTCTTGCCAGAAAAGAGCTGACCCAGACACTAAAAACCCAAAAAACCGCCGCCGAAGATCATATTTTGGAAAGCAATATTCGCTACAACAATGCGTTGCTCGTACAGGAGATCGGCCAGGCGGCATCTAAAATATTGGCCATTGACGACCTGCTCAAAAGCATTGTCAGTGTTATGGAAAAGCGTCTTAATTACGATCGCGGCATGATCATGCTCGCAGAAGAGGACAAGTCCTTTTTGCGTTTCAGCGCCGGATACGGCCATACGCGCGAACAGGAAAAATTTTTAAAAAACCTTGAATTTAGCTTAACCAATCCGGAATCCAGGGGCCTATTTGTCCAGGCCATGCGGGAGGGCAAGCCGCGTTTAATTGAAGATATCAGGGAAATTGAAGACACACTGTCTCCGCGCAGCCTGGAATTTGCCAAACGCATGGGCGGTCAATCGGTAATCTGTGTCCCTATCGTTTACGAACAGGAACCGCTTGGGATTTTGGCTGTCGACAATATCAAATCCAAAGCACCGCTGCGGCAAACGGATGTTAATCTCTTAATCGGTGTCACATCCCAATTGGCAACCAGCATCATCAATGCCATGTCATTTAAAAAACTTGAGCAGAGCGAAAATAAATATCGCCAGCTGGTTGAAACTGCCAATAGTATTATCCTGAGAATGAACACGCGGGGCCGGATCACTTTTTCCAATGAATTTGCGCATCGATTCTTCGGCTATGCTGAAAATGAGATCATGGGTAAGGCTGCCGGTGAGATCATGTGGCCGCAACGCCGTATCACGCGGCAAGGTTTTGAAAATTGGATCCAAATTCTGCAAAAGGACCCAGATCGGCCCGTGGTCAGTGAAAATGAAACCAAGCTCAAAAACAATGAAAGGGCTTGGATCGCCTGGACTTATAAACCGATATTTGATGACGATGGGCGCTTTGTGGAAATTTTATGTATTGGCAACGACATTACGGAGCTCAAATTAGCCGATATCGAAAAAAAGGATTTGCAGGCCCAGCTGCAACGCGCCCAAAAAATGGAGGCCATCGGTACGCTGGCCGGCGGTGTTGCCCATGATTTGAACAACATATTGTCCGGCATCGTCAGCTATCCGGAACTCATATTGATGGATTTGGAAGAAAAAAGCCCGCTGACCAAGCCCATTTTGACCATTCAAAAATCCGGCGAAAAAGCGGCGGCCATTGTACAGGATCTATTAACCCTGGCCCGCAGGGGCGTGGCGGCTACCGAAGTCGTTAATATAAACAGTATCGTATCAGAATACTTGCTGAGCCCCGAGTATGAGAAACTGCTGCTGGACAACCCGGATGTGAAGGTCTCGCGTCAGTTAGACGCCAACTTGTTAAATATATTGGGTTCGCCGGTTCACCTGTCCAAAACCATCATGAACCTGGTATCCAACGCGGCGGAGGCCATGCCCGATGGGGGACACATATCGATACGCACTGAAAATCGCCACGAAGACAAACTGCTGAATGCTTTTGATGAGATTGGCAAAGGCGATTACGTTACCCTGACGGTTGAAGATACCGGTATTGGCATTTCTCCCGAAGATATTGAGCGTATATTTGAACCGTTTTATACCAAAAAAAGCATGGGACGCAGTGGCACCGGCCTGGGAATGGCAGTGGTTTGGGGAACGGTAAAAGATCACAGGGGCTCTATCGATATTAAAAGCCAGGAGGGTGAGGGTACATCCATTACCCTCTATTTTCCGGTAACCCGCCAGGAATTGGACAAAGACACGGAGCTATTTGATATTGAAGCCATTAAGGGCAATGGAGAATCCATCCTGATTATTGACGATATAGCTGATCAGCGGCAAATTGCTTCTGAAATGCTGGAGAAATTGGGCTATACGGTAACCACTGTCTCCAGCGGTGAAGCGGCGGTCGATTACCTGGTCAATCATAAAGTGGATTTAATCGTGCTGGATATGATCATGGACCCGGGCATAGACGGCCTTGAGACCTATCAGAAAATATTGCAAATACATCCCGGTCAAAAAACCATCATTGCCAGTGGATATTCAGAATCCGAGCGGGTCAAAGAGGCCCAACGGATTGGTGCGGGAACCTACATTAAAAAGCCGTACCTGATTGAAAAATTTGGACGTGCCGTTAAAGCAGAACTAAATCTTTAGCCGCCGTAACCTGCAAAACCACCTCACCTTACCGCCACAAGCGCGGTCGGTTTCAAGTGCATCGATTAGCTAACCTTTAGCTCTTCGCTTCACACAACATTTCGTAGAGAGATTTTGGATACAGAAAGGTAAATTCGTACCGGGCGAAACCAATGACATCCTTGTCTTTGAGCCTGACGCGTTTTTTAGCCAATCGCGAGCCGTTTATCTTGGTGCCATTAGTTGATCCGGCATCCCGAATGAAGTAGGCGCTATCTTCAATGTCAATGATGGCGTGGCGCTTGGATATGGCATAATCGGGCATAATCATATCGTTACCGTTGATACGCCCGATATAAAAGCTTCCGCGGGGAGTTGCCGGATATTCACCTTTGACCAGCGGGTATACGGCATGTTTCAAACTCTCGGAAGCGGATATGGAGCTGCCCATACTTTTGGAGGGTTCAAAAATTTGGGTACTGTTGAGTTCTTCGCTGGCCATTCCCGATTGACTGGAAATAATCCCCGTCTTGACCGCAGAACCCACAAGCACCGGACGCTGGACAAATTTGACAAAGGCGTCAGCTTCCTCTTCCCGAGCCATCTTGCGCAAAGAAGCCAGACTAACCCTGCCAGAAGCGCTTAATATCCTTGCCAGTCGGCCGACGGCCGAAGCACCGCCGTTTCCCTTCTTAGAGGAGGCCACCGAAGCCCCATTCTTTTTTTGTTTTTTAAAACGGGCAAATGTTCTACCCAGCATTTTCGTCCTCCTGTATAACCACTTTCGGCCGTTTTATATTTTACTGAGTATGGCAGGGCACTTGCGATAATGGCCGCACGGATAGTCGATCTGATTGTAAATCGAAAAATAACACAATCCAGTTAAATATCAGTGACTGTATGATAAAATCATCTAGTTATTACAGTATATTATCTCAGAAAGACCTTAAAAAGTCAATAATCGTGCTAAAGTTTGTACAATTACAGGGCCTTACGGAAACGCATCAGCGCCTGATGGTAATTCCGCCTGATTCCGACAGTATATATATCGGCAATTGTGGAGAAAAATTAAGGGGCAAAGTCGGATTTGATTGACTCAATTTGCCGGGCTTTATATGATAAAGACCCTCATACGCAATGCTGTCAGGGATCATCAAAACGGGTAGGTTAGAGCAGGATCTATGGAACGACCACTGATATCAAATTTTTTTATGAAATTACTGTTAAATGTGACGTTGATTGCATTGACGATTTTTGCCTGCTTTGTGGAAAACATCTATTTGGCCGTCAGACCGCCCAAACCTCAAAATACCGCATCGCTGTCGATCCGGGCCCGCCAGCCGTTTACTTTTGATCAGAAAAAGGCACTGAGTTCAAAGCGGATTCAGGCCCTTTCGCAGTTTATCCCGGTATTTAATTATGTTCCTGAGCGCGTCAAAGCCTCCAGAAAAAAAATGCAGGTGCTGACCAAGGAATTATTAACCTATCAGGATCGCGGGAAAAAACGCGTCGATGAACTGGTTTTATTGATCAACTCCGAATTTGGTGTGGATATCCCGGCTAAAACCATGTCCAAAGTATTGCAATATCGGGATTTGAGAAAATTACTGAAAGGCATTTTAACCATTGAAGAGTCCATTCTTCAAAATAAAATCTATGATGACGCCAAACGGTTAAAAGGTAAAAAAACCATCGAAATCCACGATCCCACCCTCAAAGCACCGGCGATGACCCCTGTTGATGAACTGACATCGCTTCAATCCGCGCGACTGATGCTGCTGCAAAAAGTTGAGGCGCTTTTCTGGCAGGTAAACGCATCCGTCCTGGACCCGGTCTTAAAAATATCTCAGACCACCCTGCTGCCGAACCTGATTTACGACGAAAAGGAAAATACGCTGCGTCTGGACAAAATTCACCGTCAATATCCAATCGAGACCCTCTCGTTTCAGGCCGGTGAAATTCTGGTGCCCTTTCGCAAGGTATTGAGCGAAGAAGATGTGCTGTTGTTAAACGCCTATCAACAACAACAGATTAAAAAAATATACCGTAACGCGCCCTGGGTTGTGTTTACGGTTTTATTCATGGTTATTTTCTACAACTTGTTTCTTTCAAAGGTGCTGACAGATGGATCGCGCAAAGCACCACCGCAGCGGCCCCTGATATCATTGTTGATTTTATGTATCGTTGTGCTCAAGGGATGCCTGCTGTTTACGCCATGGCCGATCTACATCATTCCTTTTGCATTTTTACCCTTGATGGTCATCTCCTTAAATCATGGAAAGCTGACCGCCATCGGCACCGCTGTGGTGGGGGCCATTCTGGTCAGCCTGTTTGCCGGCCCGCAATATCCCATCGTGCTTTATCTTATTTTTGGCGGATTGGCGGCCACACTGGTGTCTGCCAATATACAAAAACGCTGGCAGATTATCCTGCCGTCTGTGATTGTGGGATTGGTCAACGCGCTGAGCGTTATGGCCTTCAGCCTGGATTGGCAGGCGGTCTTTCCGGCAGCAACGGGCCAGCTGAATATCAGCGCCCTGCTTCAGGCAGAATCCTTCAATCCGGCCTTGATGGAACAAATCGGCTGGGCTTTTGTTGGCGGTTTGGCCGCCGGGCCCCTGGCGCTGTTGCTGCTGCCGCTGCTGGAAATTAGCTGGGATACGGCCTCCACCTTTAAACTCAATCGATACTCGGACTTGCAGCATCCGCTGTTGAAAAAATTGCAGCAAACCGCGCCCGGCACCTATCAGCATTCGATGACCGTCGCCCATCTGGCACAGGTTGTCGGTGAGGCCATCGGCGCCAATTCACTGCTTTTGCGCATAGGTGCCTATTACCACGATATCGGCAAAATGGAAGTGCCCAAAAATTTTATTGAAAACCAATTCAACAGCCCAAATCCACATGACTTGCTGGACCCCTGGGAAAGCACTGAATTGATTATCAACCACGTTAAAAGCGGCATCAAAATCGCGATGACCGCCGGCTTGCCCAGAACTGTGGTGGATTTGATTGTTCAGCACCACGGAACCCAGCTAATGGAGTACTTTTTTAGCCTGGCAACCAAGGAGCAGCCCAGGGAAACCCTGGATGAACTCGACTTCAGGTATCCGGGCCCCAAGCCACAGAGCGCGGAAGCGGCCATTCTGATGATCGTCGATTCGGTAGAAGCCGCATCCCGCACGATGCAGGACCCCACCCGCACCAAACTGAAAAAAATGGTCCAGCTTATCGTCGGCAAACGCATCGCAGATGGACAATTCAGCCAGTGCGACCTGACGACCCGCGATATCTCCAAAATAGTGCGTGTACTGGTCGATGCCCTGGAAGTGTCCTTTCATACCCGTATTCGCTACCCGTGGCAGGAGAAAGTTACCGCTCAAAGGAAATCCAGCTGGAGCTTTAGACTCGGCGGAAAAGATAAGCCGCCGCCCTCGCGCAAATCCTTTAAAATGTAGTTTGTATGAAAATTAATGAGAAGCGGTCATTAATTTAAATGTGAACAGGTTTAGAAGATATGAGTCTTAGTTTATGAGAAGGCAACGAAGCAATCGCCCGCGGGGCCATTGCTGCAGGTTGCCGGTTTTTTGCCGGCTATCCCATCACACCGGCAACCACCATTTATCACAACATGCTCAACCTGCTGCCGCCCCTGGGGGGCATTTGTATTCAAGGCGAGGATGAGATTGCCTCGATTGGATTTTGTCTGGGTGCCTCCATGGCCGGAATGAAAGTCATGACTGCCACGTCGGGCCCGGGTATTAGTCTTTACAGTGAAAACCTATCTTTTGCGATCGGCAGTGAAATCCCCATCGTCATTGTTGATGTACAGCGACTGGGGCCTTCAACGGGATCAGCCACCCGCGGGGCCGATGGCGATATTAATTTTTTACGCTGGGGCAGCAGCGGCGGCCTGCCGGTGATTGTTCTGGTGCCGGTCAATGTGGCGGATTGTTTTTCATTGACGCTGCAGGCCTTTAATCTGGCCGAAGAATTTCGCTGTCCGGTCTTTGTAGCGTCCAACAAAGAAATCGGTATGACGCGTGAAAGCATCGATCTTCAGAACATAGAGATCCCCGATCTTTTCGAGCGCTCTGCAGCGCCAGCCGATCAGCCCCTTTTGCCTTTTGGGGTGGACCCGGGGCAGCAGGTCCCCCAGTTTTTACCCATTGGTCATGAAGTTCTGGTTCGCCAGACCTCTTCGACCCACGGCCCCGATGGATATATCACCACCGATTCGGATCTCATTGCCCAAAATCAGGCACGTTTAAAGGACAAGCTGCTGTCGGCCGTCGACCGCTTTTCTTATCA
>JAAUXU010160743.1_pt1 | contig 38166 bp, 27 predicted proteins | sample 7278151 | NCBI WGS metagenome assembly JAAUXU01 (sample SAMN14350113, study PRJNA611818) | marine sediment metagenome | isolation source: surface marine sediment (1.8m) | place: French Polynesia: Moorea | collected 2018-08 | reverse complement strand
TCCAGCTCCGTTCCGTTTGTAAGAGCATGGAAATTGGAAACCCCTCGCCCCCTCCCCGACAAATACGCGGCTGCCTTTGATGGGGCAACCCAGGCCGGGGGGGGGGGGGGAGATCATCAAGGAGGAAACGGTAACGCGGTTTTGGTGAACATGAAACTTGGGCCTGATTGTGAACGCAAAACCATTTCTTGGCAGGGTCTGGGTCGGTCTCCTCCTCCCCCAGGAAGATGAAAACCTCCACGAAGCAAGACATCGGTCTCTTGACGTGGCCACCAGAGGCCATGAGAAGCAATTTTCCGAACAACAGTGACATAGGTGGCTTTTACGACCTCATGCACGCAGTCAATGTTGAGCAGTTTCATCTTTGAGCTGATCCCTGGATTAGTCCGCCCCAAACTTTGCAGCCTCTTTTTTTGCGAGGGCGTCAGCCCGACCTCCTTGTGCCACCAACCAAAGTGCTTTCTTCTCAGAGAGTCGAGGTTCCCCCTCCTGTTTTACTACGTGTGCTCTTCCTTCCTTCCTTTCTCTTTTCCTATATGTTCTTCTAATGTGTGTCGTCGTCGTCGTCGTCGTCGTCGTCGTCGTCGCCGCTGGCGGTGGCCGCAGCGGTCTGCCCGACGACGGCCGCGGCGGCCGCGGTGGCCGCGGTGGCCGCCTCAGCCGCTGTATCCAAGTGTCTCTTAAGCAATTCGCTAGGGAGTGAAGAGAAGAGCAGGAAAGGGAGGCTTTTTACTCAGTAGCATCACCAAGAGCAGGAACGAAGGGGGAGTGGAGTCGGACTGGGAGCAAGGACATCTCACGAAATGGCCTAGATGAGGAAGATCCTCCTGGAGCTGCAACTGGTGAGTTGGACGCTTCTGCGCACCCGGAGTGATCGTGTCTTGAACAGCGGAGGAGTTTGTCAGCTCCTTCCTCCAGGCAGGGTAGTCACGGATTGTCTGAGGGTGTCCCAAGTCCGGTCCTTTGCCTATTTAGTGGGATTTTTCCTCAAAGACCTCGTTTACACTGGACTCAGGTGTTCCACTGCAATGTGTCCTACTTTGTGGGCCACAAAGAACACAAACGTGTCTGTTTTTTCTGACTCATCGTGTCCGGCCCAGTGAGAGAAACAAGAAAGATGAGACGAGGAAAAAAACGAGGCCGCTTCTCTCGCCTGCTTCGTGTTCCACTCAAACAAATTGAATTCATTCGTCCTCCGCAATTGTTTGAACAACACTCGTACGATGACGCGCTGTTCATGCCTCTTTCAAGATGTCTTGCGCCTTTGTGTAGTCTGGACGCTTAAGAGATGCGCTCCACCTCTGGTCACGACTGCTCTGAGTCCACCTTTTCTTCCTTTTCTTCTGCAGGACGCCCCGAGGGTCACGTCGAGCCTCTCCTGCGACCACTGGGAGGACCGATCCAACCTCCTCATCTTGACAGAAGTACACAATGTGCGGTATTCAGCTTCTGGATCATCTGTTATTAACGCATGTGTGTGCATCTTGCAGCCGTTCCTATCACTGCCTCCCCCATGCCTTCGCTCCAACGCTGCGTCGCTGCCACGCGAACCTCTGGGTCCGGGAGGATTGACAGCCCCGATAACGACTCGGCCTTCTCCGACAACGCATCCATGTTGTCCGGCGACAGCTCGGCCTCATCCAACGGAGCCAAACAGCAACAAAAGGTGACGATCTCCTTACAACCCTTGTACATGAACGGATGGCTCTTAAGGTGTGTGTGAAGAAAGCTCGTGTCCTCCCGCCGGGCCTTGGCCACTCTTCTCGCCCTGTGTGTCCCTTATGGAGCTACTGGACGGAGGACTGGTAAGGCCCGGAGGGAGCGGACCAATCAACGGAATAGAGGAAAACAGCGATAAAACAACGTCTTACGCATTATCGATTTTATCGAGGGCCTGATAAAGATTTCCTTCAGAAGGATGTGCAACGGTCAAATCCTCCTCAGCGCCTGCTCGTGAAGATCTTCTGCGCCGACGGTTCCACCAAGTCCATTGTGATTGACGAGTCCGTTTCGGCCGCCGACTTGCTCGACGCCCTCGTAGAGAAGAATCACGTCCAGCTGCAGCCGTCGTGGGCGATTGTGGAACACCTGCATGATCTCTGCGCGGAGAGGTGAGAAAACAGCAACACGTTTGGCAGTGCAGAAATTTTGGAAAAAAAATGCGTCATCTTCGTCAGGTGCTTGGAAGATCACGAGAATGTCCTCTCCGTGCTGTGTTCATGGAACCCCAAGAGCGCCAACAAGCTGCTGTTTGTCCCGCGTCCCGAGGAGCGCTACGACGTCTTTCGTCGTCCGGAGCGGTATTTTCTTCAGCCGCAGCCGCAGCCGCCCTTGGATCAGACCTCACGCCAACGGCTGCTCCAGGATGTCTTCTTCACCGGCGACTCCGCGAATCTCCCGCACATCGAGGGTCAGCTCAGCATCAAGGCGGATGGAAAAAAGAGCTGGAAGAAGCACAGCTTCGTGCTCATGAACAACCGTCTCTTCTACAAGACGGGCAAGAAGACTGAGAAGGAGATCGTCTGTCTCATTACGGACGTGAGCGCGCATCAGCCTTACGTCGGCGTAGGCTGGAAAAAGAAGTTCAAGGCACCCACAGATCACTGCCTGGCGCTGAGGGCCTTGACGGGAGAGCAGAACAAGACTTTCTACTTGAGCGCAGAGAGCGAATCCGCCCTCTTCCAGTGGTTGACAGTTGCCAGGATCGCGCGGCTGGGAAAGACCCAGCTGATGGACAACTACAACCAGATTCTGGCCAAGATGCAGACCGGAGTGGGCAAGGAAGGTATCTACGCATCCTTCAGACACGAAGAATTTGATTGTTCAGAGGAGGAGGAGACGACGACAACGGATCAGTTGTCGTGCTGCTCGTCCGAGGAAGCGGCGGCGGGAGCCGTGGGGGGCTCCTCTTCGTCATCACTCGTCGACAGCAATACGAGCGTAAGCAGCGGCTGCATCAGCGAAACGTCATCGATCTCGGAGGAGAACGGATTCGACGCCGAATTCCCCGACGGAGGCACGATTCGGCGGCGACCGGCGCAACAAAGGTCGTCCCAGCAACCTCAACAAGAAGGGGAAGGAGGCGGCGGCGGTGGAGGAGCAGGAGGCAACGTGACTCCAACACCAGGACACCAGCAGCAGGAAATGTCTGAGTCGATCATGAAGGAGGCTTTAAAGCCCCTGGCACCGCTGTCATGTGCTAACCAACATGGAGGAAGTGATCTGAGCTTACACTCGTTACCACCGCCTCCGGAGGAGCTCAAGTTCCCGTTGCGCTACCCATCGATGACGCAGCAGCAGAACACACTTTTGCCACCACCACCACCGTCATTGGCAGGTCAGAACGGGTCTGTTGCTGTCATGAAGTCCCCGCAGGAACACCTCCAGCACGTCAGAAGCGATTCAGACCTGGCAATGAAAGAGCATCAACGTCTTCTCCCTCACATCCGGAGCGATTCTGACATGCAACCGATCAGAGAGCAGCTTTATCCGTGCGGAGTCTTCAGGTCCGTCTTTCCTAGGGAGCAGCAGAGAAGCACGCAGATGGATCTGCTCAAGCAGATGCCCGACGTTAACCCGCCAACGTTTGGAGCAAACAGTATTAATCAGAGTGGACTGCCACAAGTGCATCAAGGCGCCAAAGAGGTGGCCCCCACGCACCCAACCGCGTCAGGGGGCCGCAGGCGCATCCGCTTTCACGAGGTGGTGACACACATCAACGCGGACACGTCAGAGCCACTCAAATGGGACAAGGACAGCGTGGAGGCTTCACCCCCTTCTTCTGCTCCGGGATGCTGGCCAAGCAGTGCCGAGCGCAATCAGAATCCGGGCAAGCTCTTCGAGAACAACGAAAGCGACTCGATTCCGCCGCCACGGGCGTTCCTGCACGACCTCCAGCGAGTGATGCAGCGCAAGTGGGCGGTTTCGGAGCGATTCCACTTCGGCAACAGCAGCGAGCGTTTCGCCGACCACTACAACGAGCGCGACGTCTCGAAGTGGATCTTACAGTCGCTGAAGCACTCGCAGACCAGCGAAAACATCAACGACGACGAGATCTACGGCTTCGTGCTCACTCCGCACGAGAACAGGCCCAAGATCTACAACGGCCGGCGAGTGCCAAATTGTTTCCCGCCGACGAGACCGCCGATGCCGCCAAGGAGGAGCGAAGGCACGCAGCTTACCAGTCCCAGATGAGTTTTCACTGCCCATTTTATACCTGATTGTATCGGTGTTTTGTATAATCTCGCTGATTAGTATTGCATCAAGTAAGTCATCATCGATTTGTTCACTGCCTGAATATTGATAGTAGAAGCACAAAATGTTGATTTATACCAGCTCCACTGTATAGAGATCTCGTAATAAAACGTGAAGATCCAGGAACACTTCTGCATCACCAGGTACTCATGTGCACACTCCAGTGTCTCCCCTCCCTCTGTCACCGATCGAACGGCGACTTCAACTGCAACACGTACTTGTTCCCTGTGAGCTCGTGGAACTTGTCCAGGTGTTCCTGAAACGTTTGGTCTGGAAAGAAATGCCACCACTTGCATCCCTGGTACACGATGTGGATGTCCCTGTTGCAGTCGCCGTAGCCGAAGCCGTGGAAACAGACGTCGCTGTCGTCGAACCCGGGGTCGAACCAAACTCCAGGGTTCAACCACAGTCCGCTATAGACAGGCACGGAGCACAGGCGGTGCTTAAGCAGCGACAGCGTCGTGACCCACTGGTCGTAATACCACGACGACTTCTCGGACAGGCCGAATTCGCTCACCTGCAAAAGATCAGGGCGTCGGTTAACTCCCAAATGTGCTCGCATTTGGAAGCGGAGTCATCTCGTACAACCTTGCGCTGCATCCAGTCCACCATGGGCTCGTCCTCCCTGTACTCTAGAGCCATCCGCCAGTCCCTGGCTCTGAGGACCATCAAGTTCTGGGTGAACGGCTCTCCCGTCCCATTTGGGTGGTGTGCGGTATCCTCCCACTGGAAGGCCCAGACCCTCATGTGGGGGTTATCATAAAGAGGCTTGAGGACTTCCTCAATCATTGGAAAGGCATTCACATCCACGGACACCACAGTATCATTTGGCTGAACCTCGGGTTGGGTGAAGGCAAAGCACCGGATGAGCTGAGCTTTCAGCACGCAGTCCATTTCGTCATTGACGGTCTTCACCCATCTGACAATAGCACCGGCGGCTACGACAGTGGCTGCGTACTCGCGCATCAAGTCGGTAATGTCCGGCTCTGTGTAGACAATCTGCACGATTACTTCCACGTTGGGCACAAAGTGCTTCCAAAGCAACACTGACAGAGGAGTGATGGTCACGTAAGGATATTTGTTCTTGTCATACAGAGGGGTATTCTTGCTGTAGCACAGCCCCATGGAGATCCACACGCGGTCGGGACGCTGCTCGCCGACGTCAACGTCGACGTTGACGTCGACGTCCTTGACCATGGCATCGACGTGAGCATAGTTCTCTTGTGGTTGGGGACTCTTGAAAATAGTTTCATCGTCGGGGTTGTCCTTCCCCCACACTAGCAAGAGGACAAGAACACCGACGAAGACGAGGCCGAGAACCGCGACTTTCCTGTGGTTCATTGTCTTCTCAATGACCCCAGAGTCATCTCTGAACACAGACGTGCCAAATCCCGATGAAGATCTGATTCACCCATGCCACTGATACACAAGCAACGGAACATTGAGAGAAGAAGAACAAAAATCGCTGAGAAATTCGTTCAAGCTGCCGGAAGTCCTACCTGGCTCTCGAGTGCCCAAGCTACCTGTTTGCATGCACTGATTGATACAGACGCATCAGCACGAAAGAAGTATAATTATGCAATAGAGATAGTTCACCCATCAAGCGATACAAATATAACGTATAAATATTGTGCCTAAGATGGGGTGCGCTCACACGATGTCCATGACTGGTCTGAAATTGCACGTGATTACCTTTGTCAACCTCGTATAAGATTGCATCGTGCAATCGCACCTCAACTACGTAAAAACAATGATCACAGACTAGCAAATCACAATGGTTCAGTTCTCCATTACAACAGCTTGAATCCCTTGTGCCTGATCTGCCTGGTGGCGATCTGCGCCACCGCCAACAGGGAAGATTTCACCACAGGACTCAGGTAGAAGACAATTTCTTGACGACGTTTTTCTTCATTGTTTTTCTCCTCCTCCATGTCCGACCGAGGGCATTGAATCCCCAAGACGAAGAGAGCGACGCGATCGACGCCGTCAACCGCGGTAACGCCGGCTTCAACGCCAACCCCGTCTCCCACTGACAGCGTCAACATGGTTGGATCGTCAGAATTTTCTCTCAAGTCGACGTCAGTCAGGCAGTAAGCGGAGTCGACGACGTCCTCCTCGGGGTTCACTACGAACAAGAAGTCTTCGGTAAGGACCAATGTGACCGGCGAAGTGTCGTGGATGGCCTCGGCCACGGAAAGAATCTCTTCTTGATGCGACAAGCGAGCTGCGTCGGCGCAACGAAGAAGCTTCCATGCGTGCTTGAGTCCGCCTGAACCCGGAGTGAAGTCCACCACGTGCTCAGGCAACGCCGACTTTTTTGGGTTTCGACTGTTGCTCCACCCGCTCCCCTCCAGCAGGCCTTGGCCGGTCTGCGCCACCAGCTCGGCCGCACCACCCAAAGGCTTCGTCACGGCACCAACGATTCCTCGGGTGACTCCAGCAGCTAAGCCCGTGGGGGAGAGGCCTTGATTAAGAAGCGCACGGATCGGGTGATGCGCCAACCCGCCGATGGCTCCCAGCAGACTAATGCCCACACCGCTCAATCCGTTGAAGAGACCTTGGCCCAGTCCTTGGGGCCTCTCCCGTCGCACTACCTCATTGCGCAGTTGATGCTCCTCGTCCAGCGAGAGTCGGTCCAGATTGCGGGAGACGCTGCTGGCAAAGTTGGTGACTGACGTGAGGGCGCCAGCAGAGACGTGCTTCACCAGGCTGGAGGAGCCGTGCGTGATGCCTCCCAGGAATGCCCAAGGACCTTGAGCGGCGCCCTCATAGGGAAGAAACACAAAGTCTCTGATGCCGCTGCCGAGAGTGCGCGTAAACCCAGCGGGGCTGCCGATCAGGTCGAGGCTCCCGACAACCCAACCAGCGCGGAAGAGAGCGCCAGATATGAAGTGTCGGGCGAGCTGCTGCCCCAGGGCGTAGTGAGTGGTCCTCAGGCGCCGACGCTGAAACGGCGCGAAGTCCAGGGGGGACTGATCGAGGCCAATGTGCATCTTGATGGACGCGTGCACGCTCACCGACACCGACAGCGGCTCCACGGATAGGTCGTCCAGATACAGCTGGCTCAATAATGCCTGAGAGGTCAGGAGCACGTCTTCTGGAAGTGACTCCCACACCGCTGGAAGAGTTTTTTGTTGTGCCGGTCTGAATGATGCCATCACTTGGACCATCTTGTGCACGAACTTGTCCTCCACGTAGACTGCGAGCGGCGCCATCTTGACGGTCACTGCCTTGAGCATGTTGCTGTTGGCGTTGGCGTCGAAGCGCATGCGCAGAGTCATGACTCCATCTCTGTGAAGCTGCTCGAGCACTTGATCGGTAATGCAGCTCGCCGGAACCCGCACCATTGAGGAGGACGTGGCTTCCCTGGAGCAGACGACGACTGGGAAGTCGTGAGGAAATCGCCTGAAGAGTTGGTTGTCCAACTGGAGGTTGTGAACGCTCAAGACGAGCTCGGTGGTTCTGGGCAGATTGTGACCGCAGCTCAGTAGTGGGTTGCTGCCGAAGTCCACGCTAGGGCGGAACGTGAGGCTCACGGATTCCAGCGTCAGTAGAACGAACTCGTCGCGAAGGTTTTCTTGTTCCACGCAGTCGTCGCTCAGGCAGAAGCTCAACTCTTCTATGAAGACGGTTGCCACAAATTCCGCCGGCTTCACTCGCGTACCCACAGGTGACACCGGAGCCGGCCCTTCTCTTGTGTCGGACTGCGCCAGCGCCGCAAGCTCCGTCTGCAAGGCCACAAAGCTGGAATCCTCCGAGGAGATGTCGACGTCAACGTCGTCACTCTGCCGATGCTCATTGTTGGCTCCCTTGACAGCAGCTTCGGCGATCCTGCTTCTTATATCCTTGGCCGAGATTTCGACTTTGGAGACCTCTTGAAGGTAGATGTGGGTAGTTCTGCCGACGGGTTCGACGCAAACTTTGATATCGCCGCACTTGGGGATGACCACGATCTCCTCGTGGTGTCTGGAAGTGTCAATGCCATTTGACCAGTCCTGAGCTCCAACCTTGTCTGAGTCGACGCTGACTTTGGACGACGCAAGTACCAAAAACGGATCCTCTCCTTTGCCACTGTCCTGAGTGGGGAAGTTATCCGCGTACCAGGGGTAGGAGAACAAGGCCGACTTTCCAGGTCGCACCGTCTGAGGAAAGACGTTGCTGAAGAAAGGGTCACTCGCCGAGATTCCTGAAATCACACCATCATAACAATTGAGATGGCCGGAGACAGCAATGAAGAACTGCGTGATTTACATAAAACATTTGAAACACGTTCGTGATCTCACTCCAGAGAACGTTTACGCGTTCAGGCACAGCAGCTACAACTTCCCTACCTTCTTGTTTAGTCTCCTGTGCATAGTGAATCGGCACTGCCAACTTGTTGTGAATCTCCATCTCCGGCGAATCCTCACTGTACACAATCAAGAAGTCCTGGCCTCTTCTCTCGTGCGCAGTCACCGCCAACAACTCATTCTCGATGTTGCTCTTGCTCTTCCTGGGTACGGACAAATGAATTTTCCGATCGGTCTTGCCACAGTCCAGCTTGAGGGGGGCGCCCCACCTGGAGTCCTCGACGCTGAAGAAAAGGTGCCTTAAGCCTTCAAAGACGCTCCCCGCGCTCCCGATGTCGCCCACCGTTTGCCACAAAAGCAGCGGGAGGGTTTCGTTTTTATTGATCTCAGTGCTTGCGAACTCCAATCTGGACGAGTCCGTCCGGACTTTGGCCACTCTAAAGAGGGTGATGGGCGCGCACAGGAGAGACTCGTCAGACTTGTTCGTCAGGACGAAGGTGGGACGGATATGGATGACTCTGACTCCGTATTCGCATCGTGTCTGCAGCGTGAGGAAGCACAACTGGCCATCCAGAAGAATCTTGGTGCGCACCTCCCCCTCCATGGGCAGGACATGGTCGGTTGAGGAAAGAGTCGCACCCGCCACAATCCTAAAGTGCCATTCTTGGTCGGAAAGAGCTAACGGAGCGCTGAAGAAAGTTCGCTCCGCGTCCCGAAGTCCTAGGTGAAAGGGTGATACGAGTCTGGGCGGGACCAGCACAGAGTTCTCCGCCAGGTCCAGGCAGAAACTGTCATCATGATCCTTGAGCAATAGCGGAAGTCCCAGCTGATTGACAATGAGGCACCATGGGTTGATCTCCATGCACAGAGTGTTGCAGAGGGGGTGAAACTGCGTGAAGTTAACCTGCACGTCGGTCTTTGACTGATCGTTGAGTTGCCAACTGGTCAGAGGCGGCAGCGGGCTCAAGTCCACGAAGGGCCACCGAGTTTCCAAACTAAGAAGGCCCAACTTTGGCAGGTCACTCACAATTTGGTCGATCTGACAGCTCATTTCAACAGGTTGCTCCTCTCGTACTCGCTCAATGAGGCCCCACGACATCTGAATGGGCTCGGAGGTAGGGAGATCGTCCGCCACCTTGAATGACACGTTATACTTCTGGTCGGATGGACCGCCAGTATCCAATTGCACGGGGATGTCTCTTCCTGGCAGCTCAACTTCTCGTGTGCCGAAGAGCGGCTGACCTCCAGTGGGAGTGACTAAGACCTTCATGGGCGAGGGCAGCAGTGATCGAGCCATGTACATCGGCGAAAAGAGGATGAGAGTGCGCTTGATGTTTGGTTCGGACACCGCCCGACACCACACCGTGAGACAGCGACCCTTCTCCTTGGTGGGGATCCTTACCAGGAGGTGTTTCTTCTTGGCCAGTTGCTGCAGGGGGATCTCTCCGGACCATGGAGTGCCGATACCCAGGAGGCGAACCTTGAGACCTTGGATGGCGCCACGCTCTGGAGGAACGATGAAGGAAGGACTCGACGAGAAACTGCCCAGTAGAGACCGCTGCTCCACCAAACCTTCCTTATGAGAGTCAGAAACGTCGTCACAGACTTTGATAAGGACTCTGAGCTCGAGGTTCTCTCGGAGGAGGCTTGCAGCACTCAAAAGGCCTCTGAAGCAGATCATTTTTTGCGTGGCGCTTAGTTTCGTGGTGGTGACAACGACGCCCCTCCTCACCACAGCGGGCGTGTCGGCGTCCACAGAGAAGGACTCGCACCATTTCCAGTATCCGTCCTCCACGCAGAGCCTGAGCTTGAGTGACGCTTTGTTTGTCCTCCACGCGTACATGCAGCACTCCCGCGGCTTGAGCAGGATGCTTTCGTCCGTGTCTGCTTGGCCGAAGCGAACGATGTCTGGGGTGTCGTTGCACACGAGCATGCAGCTCACGGGGTGAAAGATCTCGTCCACGTTGTCCAAAGCGGTGGTGCTGTTGTTGATGGTGGCCTCCCAGAGACGCGAGCTCACGCTCAGCGTGTGCGTCGTGAACTGGCCCACTCGGATGCGCAGGGAGTCTGTGTGCAACTGAATCTCATATGTTCCATCCCCTCCACCAGACACTTGGGCCTGCAGCTTCGTCGGTTCGAGAAGAGAGTGAATGGCCAGGAAGGCGTAATCCACGAGTTCCACCTGCAGCAGCAGCTTTGCCCTGGCGAGTACTCCAACTTTGTATTCTGGGGAGACCCACGCGTCGGCGCCCAAGGAAATTGCATCAGCCTTGATCCTCCCAATGTGCTGGCTCATAGGAAAGGCACTTTTTAGCGTAAAATTCTTGAGTGCTCCGTCCAGACGGTTTCCGCAAAAGTGGAATTGGTTGAAGAAGTCAACGACGACAGAGGGGACGGTGACAGACGCCTGCAACGAAGGTATCAGCTTGGAGCTGTAGATCGAGTCGATTCGGAGGACGGAGACGAGGGCCCTGGGGGAGATGACAGCCTCGGTTTCTGGCAGTCTTGCAAAGTCATCTTCACGGTCGTCAATGTGGATGACGACCCTCCAAACTGCAGAGACAGCGCTGCGCTTGCGGTCGCCCACGGTCGGAAGGTTCAGGTGGCTGACGCGGAGCTCGGAAAGATAAAACTCCGAGTAGGTGCGGAAGTCGGCCAAGCAAGAATCCCAGAACTGCAGAGAACACCTAATGCCTTCACTGTCTTGATCATCTTTTCCAGGGAGAGCAGCAGCCGAGACGAATGGCACCGGGAACACCGACACCCTGGTGAGCACCCTGGGCTGTGGATAGCACCAAGTCATAGCAGAGGGGGAGGAGTCACTAAAGACCACCTGGTACGGCTTTGGGTCGGTGGAGCTGGTGTCGGTTTTGTACTGAAAGGCGCCCGCTCTTAGGTCGTCCTTATAATATTGCTCAACCGCGGGAGTTGAGTTCTGTTGCTCCGTGATCTTAAGAACGCGCTGTTTTTCTGTTTTGCCGTCACTGCTTGCATCATCTGGAGAAGCACCGAGTCCGAGCAACTTGGCAGCCAGCAAGACACTGGGACCAACTTGGAAGCGCACCTCACCGGTCTTCACGTTGACGTACGTTGTGGGGAAGTTGCTGTGAGGCAGACAGGTGATTAAAGTTCGCATGTCGGCTGACAGCGGACCCATCACTGTCTGAGCGACACCTCCGACGAACAGGCGCACTAACAACTTGGAGATGGAGGCTTCTATGGTGGCGGAGTCCAGCAGGGGCGATGATTTGAGGTCTTTCTTCGTCTTGGCGGATGCTTTCAGAGCGAAGCCTGAAATGCCACTCACCACCTCCACTTTTCCTAGATGGTCGAGAGTTTGGTAATAGCGACAGACGACCTGCTTGAAGTGAAGGTTCAGCCGCAAAAGTGCTGTTGGCGGCCGTTCCTTGACGCGACAAAACCAGTCAGCCACGCTATCTTTGTGTTCTCTGCTGGAATTAGACATATTTTTATGTGACTCTTCAGACACCCTCTTGGAGACCTCAGAAAATGCCTCGTTGATGACTCCGAACGACCTCAGGAGTAGCTTGTGGACATCGTTGCTCAAGTCGAACTGCAGAGGCCTCTCAAGCGCAAGCGAGACGCTCATCGGAGGTTTGATAAAATTGGTGACGGTGCAGGTGAAGAGCGAGGGAGGAACTCCTGACTTGGGATCAACGTCGCCCTGCTTTGTCTGGAACCAACGGACCGGGAAGTTCACGGCGTCGGGCAACCGCTTCGCTCCGCACGTCAAGAAGAAGTCGGTGGGAGCCAAACTGACGCTGGCGTCGAAGAACGAAGCAGTGCCTTTTTGCGTCTCTGACGAGCACGTGACGAAGAGATGCGGCTGCATTATGTTGGCATGCAGCAACGGGAACAGCTTTACAGCCTGCGACGGCACCTCGTCCACCACCGCCGATCCTTCTTCAGAAGCGTCGTAGCCTCGGTCGAAGCTGCCGCCAATGTTGTCGTCGCTAGTCGTTCTTCTCTTCTTGACCTCTGCTGCCTCAAGGTCGCTCTCTTCCTCACCTTCACCCGGCAATTGTTTTGATCTCTCCAGGACGCTTCGTCGGTGACGACAGCGAACCTTTCTCCACATACTTCGGTCGCCGTCTTGGACTTTCCCCTCGCTCTCCTCCAGTCGAAAGAAGGCGATGGATAAGTTGCTGCCGGTGATGAGCAGCTCCAGAGGAACGATGCGCACTGTGCCAACAGAAGATTGCTGATCCGCGTTTATGCTGGAGGCCTCGCAGTCGATGCCGCTGTCCAGTGAGGTAGAAGATCTTAGTCGCAGCTTTTTGTACACGACTGCAACGTCGTCCAGAACCTGAGACGCCAACTCACTGCAGAATCTGACCTGGCTCAGTGAGAAGAAGGCTGAGATGTCGTTAACTGCATTCAGTTCAAGCGCGTGACCGGCAACTAAAGTCCTCGTGATTCTTTCATTCTTGCACTGGTCTAGGACGATAGCGGGGGCGAGTGTAATATTCAAGTCAAATCTAGAAAGGCAGGGCAGCAGTAGCACCTCCGTGGCGAGCTGCTGGTCAGAGTGCTCCTTCGTGGTGTTCCACTCCAAGGCCGGGTTTTCTCCCATGGCTTTCAGCTGCGGCTTGATCGGCTTCTCGCTCTTCGTCAGGACAGCCTCCCACTTGCCAGTGTAGACGCCCATGCCGTTGAGGTTCACCTCATACTGCCTGTCCTCGATATGGGCCCCAGGAACAGATAAAAACGGAGTGGCCAAGTGGTAGAGGTCAGGTCTGATGAGCGCGCGGGCCAGGGGATTCTCCACCTGTGGACTCACGGAAACCGAATCGGCCTGTAGGAGCAGGAAGTCCGGGGCCACAGCAGCAGAGGAAGCACTCATAGATGAGAATCCATCCGGGGTGGTCGTCGTTGAGATCGTCGATGTTGCCAAAAGGAATACGCGAATAGTCTTGGCTTTGACGTAGACGAGTGGAACGCTGTTGTTGTTAATAGACAAGCCGGTCATGGTGCTGTTGTCGCCGCTGGCTTTGGTGACAACTTGCTTGGGCGAAAATGGTACCTTTACAGCACATACGTGCCCAACCATATTGGCATAAGGCAACAGCTCCTTGGGACAGATCACGACATCCACAGACGAAAGCTTCAGGTCAATCTCCGTGACAAATCTTGCGACGTCCTCGTCTTCCCAAGGGAGTTTGGACTTCGCTTTCCTCATCATTTCTCTCCATTTGTTCTGTATGCTCTTCCTCTCAGCTCGTGTCACCGTCAGGTTAAAGAAGCTTGAGTCACTCTCAAAGTGTCTCGAATGCGGTAGAATCTCAATATTTTTGGTCTTGGAGTTGATGAAGTGGAACTGGTGAGAGAGATCTTCGCCACACGAAAAGACATGACCTCTGCTGGCTGGGGAAAGTTCCCATGCAAACCTGGGATTATTCCGTATTTTGGAGTAGACGTTGGCTGTAGAAATCCTGGACTTCATTTTAAAGTAGACCGGAGTCCAGTCAAAGGAGGACTGGCAATCTTCCATATTAAGCACCATCATATTACTCTCTTGTGCAATGGCTTGAACGCAGATCTGTGGAAGCGTCCACTGCATCCACAGCGAGAGACTCTTCTCAGTGTCCGGCATCACCGAATCCAGGACGTCACTTAGCTGCAGAGAGGTTTCGCTGAATATGTCTAAGTTGGGCCGAGCCAGACTAGGTCCAGCAGCCGTGGAACCGGACCCTCCGCCGGCCTCAGTCAACGAGACGTCAGGAAGGGAACGCTGATTTTGATTTGGGCGAGTCAAGTTCGGGAAGGCCCTTGCCAAGAGGGTCATAAAGCCTTCCGCCATATTGACGATGAAGATGAGCTGGTTCTCATCCAGACAGAACTTGATGGGAGAGACGTCAGCATGGACACAAAGGGCAATGCTGTTACTCCCCTTCTTGTTATTTCTGGCTGTCAATCCAAGTGTACAGCTGGTGGTCACTGACTCAAGGAGGAAAGACTTCTTTTCGTACAAAGTGAAGACAGACAACTGCGACAGCGCGAGAGTCCAAGGCAAATTGTCGCGTCCTATAGTCCATACGCTCTCAGGGATGTCGAAGGGAATCGCATTAAGAAACTGCAGGATCATAGGCTTGTGAGAGACATTTTCCAGAATGACCGAAGGTAAGGAAGCGCCCAGAATAAAGTGCTCTCGGCTATCCTGAGCCCTCCGGACCGTTTCTAAGACAGTCTTCCCAGCGACCTTGAGAAGCGTCCTCCTAGGAATAAAAAGCTGGTGATGATCCACGCTGAACTGCACAAGGAGGCTGTTTAGAGTCGGGAACCAGGCAGTCAAGCTGGAGATGAATCCGGAGGGATCCGACGACTTCGCGATCGCCTTTTGTTTCACTAGGTGCAGAGAGCCCCGATCTGATCGTGTCCCAGAATGGGCCTCTTTCCCGCCTGTGTCTGACAAGGATGGGGTCTTTCCTAGAACTGATTCGTTGCTGAACACAGACACATCTCGCTGCATCCTCGGCGGTAGGCCGGAGGTTTCGCTGGCACAATCCTGATAGGCAATCCAGTCAAGCAGTAGAGGGTCGAGGCTGAGATGAAGCTCACCGATGTGGCCGTACACCAGGGAGAGGTGCTCTTGACTGTCGACGCTGATCGGCACTTGGAGAGAGACGCTCACTACCTGTGCTTTGGACGCTTGCACGCCCCTTCCAGGCGAGGACTTGGACGGCGACCGACCGACTCCGCTAAACATTTGTTGTGTCTGTTGTTGAACTGGCGAGCAATCGACCACAGGCAGAGGGATCGCCGGGCCGTTCTCGTCCACCAGGGAATTCAGCACAGTCCCGAGTGACTCGACGCTAAGTTGAATCGTGCGCACTTTGCTCGTTCGGTCGTGCTGAAGTCGAATCCCACTCATATGGAAGACGAGGCATGACATTCTTTTGGTGAAAGCGTCCTCAAAGGCGGAAGACTTGATCAAGTCTCTACTGCTCGTCTTCGTGCTACAGTTATAGTGGGATCGCAGGATTTGCTCGGCTATAAGGTATTGAGGCCTCGTAAATCGCATGCTTAGGGAGCATAGCTCCAAGATGAATTCGCTCTGTATCTGCTTCGAATCATCGCACACAAATGGAAGCTGCCTCACGTTCACTTGCAAGTTGCACGGCTTTAGCACTGTCACCGCCTGCTCCCCGCATGTCAACTGTCCCGAGAGATTGACCACTTTCATCGATGTGTTGATGTAGCAGCTAATAGCCGGGGAGTCTCGATTCAGCTTCATCGGATACATGGGCTGGCTCATATGAGCGTCAAGACACTCGAGTCTGAGGGTGAGCGCAGGCAGGTCCTCGATATTGTTGACGGCGGCTTCTGTTGCTCGCTTCTTCGTTTCTCCATGTCGCCGACCACCGAGAGCATTTGTGGGATGGTCAGCGAACAGAAGTGACACCTGCAGATTGATGGCAGTCGCTTGATACATTCGTTGCGGCGTCGACTGGACTTCCAAGTCACCAGGCTCGGCCTTTTCGTCTTTAGCTGCTGAGGTCACGGTCTCGTCGATATCATACTTGTACGGGGGGTAATCGTAGAGCGATGAGAATTCACTGATCAACAAACACCTGTGCAAAAGACCTGAGCACACCTTGGTGTTGGACGGTCCTATGACGAATCTGCAGAGCGCACGCTCCACCAGATTGCTGTGCTCCAGATCGATCTCGGACAGCTGCTCAGAGGTGTAGTCGTCTGGGATCTCCAGACAGTAGAGGTAGTCCATGGCCATGGCAGGTGCTCTCTTCAGCATGATCTCCTCGGAGGAATTCTTCAGGTGTTCATCCCACTCAATCTTGTACTCTCGCAACCGCTCTCGTGGAGTCTCCGAGCCGCCCATCTCGCCCTCGAAGAGAGAACCTCGCAAATAGTTTTTGGCTGCCAGCATTCCGCACTGGAAGTAGGGAGACTCATCCTGGGTGGCGGAGGAAGCACTCTTGGTGTCCCTTACGTCGCAGGGAAACTTGCCCATTGGTATGACTTCCATGTGACTGACGCCAATGCTCACGTTGGCCTTGCCGATACCCTTAACTACAATCTCTTGGAAGAATCCGGATCCGTCGACCTTGAGGAACGGGGCGAAGAACTGCTTCGCCGATCCGAAGATATTGCTTCCCTTGCTGTCGTGGACGCGTCGGGTAAGTTTAATGACGAGAGTGGCATGATCCACGTAGAAGCCGGCGTGGAACACGAGGTCGCGCTTGGTGTCGAGCTTCGGAACCTCGAACTCGGCACTGTCGTCGTCTTCCCAGTAGACAGGCAGAATGGCGGAGCCGACTGAAGTCCCCACATTCCAAGCCCAACCCGTCCAGGACAAATCTTGCGCCTCTGCGATCTCATCCTCTTGTTCATCTTCGTGTTCTTCTTGACTTTTGTGTTTCCGACTGGCGATTTCGCCGTAGTAGAGCGCCAGCGCTAACTTTATGACCCGCATGAACATGGGGATCTGCGTGTCCGTGAGAGAAAAGTCTAGCTTGGGACACCTGATTTCGTAGCGCGAGACCGAAGGAACTTTCGAGTGCGCAGAGTCGTAGCACCAGGCAGCGTGGATGGTAAGAGAGCAGCGGTAGAGCAGCGGCTCCTGGTACACCTCGATCTTGCCGGACGCGTTTCTCCGGTCAAGACAGACGGTTAGATCAGTCACCTCCACCAACTTCCTCAGAATGTGGTCTGGCAGGGCCATTTCAGTAAATGCTGCTTGCCACAGGCTGTTGGCAGAGCAGATTCGCAGGCGGCGAGTGTTGAGCGATAGGACGATGTCGCCCTCCACATACTTGAGAATGAGGTTATTGCACACTATGCTCACGTTGGAGATGATTTTGTTGATAAGAGACTGCATGTATCCGGGCGGCGAGACCACACCAGGGGAGGCCTCGTCGGTTCCCGGCTTTCTCTTTCGCCTCTTTTGGCGCTGGCGCACGGCGATTGTGGAGGCACCCGATGTCGAGCTGGCGCCATCTGATTCCGTCTCACTGGGCAACTTGAGCACGCATTCTGAGAGCAAAGAGGTAAGTAATAGCAGTGAGGGGAAAAAATCCTGACCTTGTCGGAAGACACACCTATGGTATTGATCGTCACTACGATCGGTTCGGCGTTGAGCCTGGTCCAAGGCACGTGAATGTGCAACTCATGGATGTGCCCCGAAACGAAGGTGAACGGCAGTTTCAGTTCCCTTTCGAGGACATCGAGTCTCAGGTCAAGATTGCTGAAGTGGACGTCTCCGCCCCAGAGGGAGACCTGAGATTGATCGGCACTGACGTTCTTGACGTAGCGCTCGACGCGGCTTAGCAGGATGGGGGTGATGTAGGATTCCAACTTGAACATGGCGACCTTGGCCTTTGCTGTTTTCCCCCTGCCACCGAGGGGAAAAACGAAAACTCAACCTTTTAACTCGCCATAGCGTGAGCCTGCTTTGCCTACTGAGAGTTTCCCAAATTTTTTCTCTTCTTGCCTGCCTTCGTCATCAACAATCTTTTCTTCCCTCAAAGTCTTGCCTGAAGCTGGCAACTTCGCGCCGAGGTTGCGATTTTTGGCAACAGTCTGCTAAGGCGGCCAGTGGCGCTTTTTGAACTGTTACTGCTCTCTCAGATTCAAAACATCTGGCAACAGACCAAACAAGTTGCTGCTTCGCTTTGTGCTGTCGTCGGGTTGATGAACGAAATCAGGGTGGCCACTTGGGTCACCTGTCAGTCCAGTTGGAGAGCCAAGAGTTGGTCGACACCGGCTGAACTCGCATAAAGCCAAGAGCATGCAAAACTTGGCTTAAAACGTGCCCTATATATCTTTTTAAGGATATTGCTACGGGCTTGTACGATTACCTATGATATGAGTGTCAAGATAAGCTTAAAATTTCGGTGATTAAAATTATGAGAAGTGGGGAGAATATGCTAATGAAGGTAGGAAGCATGCTAAAAAAATGCAAAACAATTGCGATTGGAGTAAAAGTAAGTTTGGAATTCTACTCTCAGGACCTTGGTAGTAGAAAAGGTCAAAATGGTATCTAAGGTTTGCGTGTATCCTTCTTGTTTCAACAACTCTGAATTTCATGGAACAATCGCCTCGGTATCAATCTGGTCACCACTCGCTAGATGCTGGAACCACTCAGAATCAGGGAGAATTTGCGTAGTATCCAGAAAAATACGAGACGTGGGCAGAATATGCAAGAACGATCTCTCTCATCCCGTGTGTTAGTAGACTCAAGGACGAAGTGTAGATAAAGTTATCTAAGACAATGGGTGTGTTTTAGAAAAGGACAGTTCAGTCACCCTGCATATTTTCTAGTTTTTTGGTGTTTTTTTTTTACTTTTGCTAGCCGCTTTGCGTCGATTTAAGAATTCAAAAAAACTTGAAAGAACGGTCGAAAACGTTCCAAGAACGTTGAACTTTGGTCGGTTCAACTGGCAACCCTGTCCGGATTCATCATTTCATTTGTGTAAGCTGCCGCTGTGCCAGAGCCAGTCCAAAGGCACAAGACGAAGAGGCAACGTCAAGTAGAAGTTCTATCTGGTGGTGGAGATGTCGGCCCGCGTGGAGTGTCCGTCTCACCCGCACGCCCACCTGATCGAGGACTACCGCGCCGGAGACATGATCTGCTCCGAGTGCGGCCTCGTCGTCGGTGACCGCGTTATCGACGTCGGTTCCGAGTGGCGGACGTTCTCCAACGAAAAGGGCGGCGAGGATCGATCACGTGTGGGCGGCCCGGAGAACGCGCTCCTGGGCGGTTCAGACCTCTCCACAATCATCGGGCCGGCAAGAGGCGGCGCCTCTGTGGGCGCCGACGGAAACCCGCTTTATAGCAACCGGCGCCCCGTCAGTAGCTCGGACCGCACACTAATAAGCGCCTTCAGGACCATCTCTAACATGTGCGACCGATTAAATTTGCCCAGGACCATCACTGACCGGACCAATACGTGAGACGAAATCCCTCTTACTCCACTGGAGCAAGCGATCATGTGTTTCATTTTTTAGACTCTTCAAAATGGTCCACGATGGCCGTAACCTACGCGGCCGATCTAACGAGGCCATCTCTGCCGCCTGCCTGTACATTGCTTGTCGCCAGGAGGGTGTGCCCAGGACCTTTAAGGAGATTGTGGCCGTCAGCACCGTTAGCAAGAAAGAGATTGGTCGCTGCTTCAAGGTGAGTGACTTTTGTAGCTTTCCAGCTTCCTCTCCTGATCGTGACTCCTTTACCTTCAGCTCATTCTGAAAGCTCACGACGACACCAACGTCGACATCATCACAACTGGGGACTTTATGCACCGTTTCTGCGGCACCTTGGGTCTGCCACGAGACGTGCAGAAGGCAGCCACGCACATTGCCAAGATGTCAGTCGACTTGGACATCGTGCCCGGAAGGTAGAAATGGCTACCCTCTAATGAGGGTCCCTTGCATGTCAGTTTTGTCATGGACCTTTCCTTTGCAGGTCCCCCATCTCAGTGGCAGCTGCTGCCATTTACATGGCTTCTCAGGCTTCCTCGGACAAGCGAAACCAAAGGGAGATTGCAGACATTGCTGGCGTTGCTGATGTCACCATCAGGCAGTCCTATCGGCTCATGCTCCCTCGGGCAGCGGAGTTATTTCCCGATGAGTTTAACTTCGACACCCCCATAGAGCAATTGCCCCAGAACTGAGCACTTCTTCTATGATACGGGCATGTCGAGGGCACTCAAAAAACAAAACAAAATAACAAAGAAGAAGCAGAACGCAGCACCTAACACCTGAACAGTATCGTGAAGCCTTCCGACGACGTGAAATTCGTCAGGAACTCCATGGAAGGAAAGCATTTTAGAAGACAATGAATGTGTACCAGTTTATGAAGAAGAGCATATTCTTCGTGTAAACTGTGAGCCAAGTCTCTCCCGGGGATCCCGTGTCCCCGAAGGCTGCCGAGTGCTTGAACAAGCGGATGTCAAGGGGGATGAGTGTGTGTGTGTGTGTGTGTGATGATGCCGGGTCGGCGACGTCGGCCGGCGTCATAGTCCCTATATCCCTGTGTACTCATGCCCACGTCAGACATGCCGTCGCTGCGGAGGATCTGGCCGACGTCGTCACACGCCGTCGACATCTCCGCGCCAGCTCCCTCTCCCTTCGCCTTGACGGAACTCGTTGCATAATGTGTCTTAACACTGAATAAAGAGAAATTCACCCAACCTCGAGCTCTTCTCTGTAACAAACTCATTTTCTCGTCCACCCGAGCGAGCGTCTCCGTAGTGAGCGCCAAGAAGATCAGAATATCGCGGCTTGGCTGCTCTTGTACGTATGTATGTAGCTCCTTGCTCAAGTATGCGTGCATGCATGCACTATGTACAATTATGATTGCTGCTCGAGGATCGTCTAATCTCCTCCGCCGCTTTTGCTTCTCCAACCTCTCGCGTGTCCTTTCTTTCTTCCTTCCTCTGACGCAATTGACGCACGACGACGACGGTGGCGGCGACGACGACGACGACGACGACGACGACGCGGCGGGGAGGCTGAATAACGTCCGCAGAGACGTTGAAGAGACAAAATAGAATTCGGTCACACTTGTTGATGTGGCCATTCAGGCTGAATTTGAGCAGGACGCCCCATTTTCATGCCCCATGTCTTTTCTATTATTACACTACTCCCAACGACGAGTCAGTGTTATTCCTTTTGAGCGCCCATGATCGTCATGCTCGCTTTGAGCGCTCGCTCGCTCGCTCTCTCCTTGCCCATGCTGCTGCCAAGGAAGGGGCCTTCGATGCTGTAGATCGACCCAGGTTTTCTTCAGTCTCTGGCTGGAGTGCACGGAGTGAACGAGGGCGCCAGAAAATGCGCCTTCCTAAAGTGACGGAGAAAATGATGGAGTGCAGCAACCTCAGAAGTGCTTAGAACACACACAAACTCTCTCTCAAACAATCAGCACCGAAAGAGGGGGCGCAAGGTTAGCCATCATCTCGTACACCTTTATTTCTGCGCTTGCAGCACGAACTTTTATATCGTGGTCGTGGTCGTCGTCATTGCCGCCGCCGTCGCCGCCGACGCCGCCGTCGTCGTCGTCTTAATCCTGAGATCTGGCTTTTGTTCCCCTCCACTCTGGCGTCGGGAGGGCCCTACAAGACGTAGATTATAGACGCCATCAATAACATTAGCCCCAGTCCAGGTCAACTTGGGACCCGTGATCGCCGCTGTCAGATTTAATGCAAGGTTCCTTTTCTCGCTATAAATTCCATGGCACCTCTGGAAGCGAGCAAAGAGCAGCTACTTTTTCTCCTTCTTCCTCCATGACTTTGCGGAGTTTTTCGTGGTAATAAAAGCTCCTCCAAAGCTTCCTTGCTAATTATATGAGTGGAGGAGATTCCAACCTTATATGGTACCTCCCAGAGAGAGTTGATTGCATAGATCAGTAATAAGCTCTACAATGCATCTCGCATTCCTTAGGCTGTGGGTAGATGGATTGGGAAGGGTGGAAAAGGTCATGCAAGATAACTCGAACTGTTTTCATCTCGGAGGCCGCCGCTGAGTGCGACTTTTGCACCAATACTTACTTCTGCTACTTAGCAGCAGTCAGAGCTTCAATGCAACTTCTTGATGTTGTACTCGACAATCGCCATTTTCTGGTCGAGCGCAGCCAATTTCCGATTATGCATTCAGCGGCAAGATTTTTCGCAGCATGTGCAAAAAAAGCGCCTCTTCCTCCTTTTTAATGTTTTTATTCCAACGCCAGAGAAAATTATGCACGTCATGCAAATGATGACTGAAGCCGCCAGTGTCGCGCATGCTGCACACACGCACACACGCACGCACGCACGCACGCACGCACGCACGCACAGAGGGAGAGAGTAAAAAATCCCCGTGTTATTCTGCTCAAGGGCTTCATTTATTCAAGCTCCTCGTGATGACTCCGACATGAACCAAAGGCCCCGACCGAAGGTCAGGGACGAACAAAAAACCAGGCAGGTTAATTGCAGCAGCAATAAAACTTGGCTCAGGACAAACCCGATATCGGTCGTCAAGGAGGAGAAGGAGGAGGAGGAGGAGAAGGAGGAAAGGGTTTTTTCTTCTGTATACGAGCTCATCATTATCAGAGCCTTCTCCTCCTCCTTGCCCTCCTTCCCGCCCTCCCACGTGGTGCTCCGATTGTGCGGGGCGAGCGAGCCTTTTAAGGAGGCTTTTAGGCCTTCAGGCGTTTGACGCCCTCAACGATCAATGATCATATCAATTATAGAATCATTAAGGCTCATTCTGATTATCAGACCATCAGCATGGCGTCCATGTACAAGCTGGTGCAGACCATCAATTCTACCAAGTTCCGCACCGAGCCCTTCGAGGAGTTCTACGAGGTCTTCGAGGAAATCGGCAGGTAAGCTTCCTTTTTCCTATGGCGACCCCGAGGTCAAAACCGGTCTCCCACTGTAAAGCAGAAGTCTGACGAGCTCTGATAAATCGACCCAGATCTGATCTTTTTTTACCGCCAAAATATAGCTCGAGCATGCCCGATCCTTATCACAGCGGGTCGATGGTACAGATTTTCGACAGAACATTCCAAGGGTTCAGGGATGGATGAGGCTATGAATCTATGATTTCCTCACTGACCATAAATCTTAAACGATCAGATCAGAAGCAAGCTTAGGCCGGATACCAACTTGCATTGCGCAGACCCTCCAGACATTAAACAGGCCTCGACGCAGTCCCATTGCCTAGGACTACAGCCCAAGTACGAACGTGGACATTGCCAGTGTAACACTGAACAGTCCCAGACTTGACTCACCTGGATTAGGCCAGCAATGAATGAGCGGTGGGAGATTTCCTCAAGTCAAGCACTGTCTTAGAGTGGATCCCCCCCCCCTCCGTATGGAGCTGTCGCCTTGATTGCCGGAGGAGGAAGTCGTAGATTTCACACACGTCAATCAACAACCTTGTTCAAGACTTCTGGCGTCGAGGGTTTCAGTTTCTTCGGGCAGGAAGTGAATGATGATGATGATAACTTTTCATGCGCGTCACTTCATGCATACAGATTGAGCGTGTTCCTGTGAGCTTAGCGGCCAAATAATCATCATGTCCCTCCTCCAGCGGTCAATTCGCAGTCGTCCATCGCGTGGTGGAGAAGTCGACTGGCACCGAATACGCGGCCAAGTTCATCAAGAAGAAGCGTCTGGAGACGTCGAGGCGAGGAGTGGCCAGGGAGGACATCCAGAAAGAGATTCACATCCTGGCAGAGATGGAGCACACCAACGTCATCTACCTGCACCAGGTGTACGAGTGTGCGCAACACGTCGTGCTCGTGTTGGAACTGTGAGTAGGCGTTAGGGACGATGACGGTGTGGTGTGTGGTCGTCCCGGCCTATGAGAGGACAGTATGCACGTACAGTATGTTTGTACACAGATTGCGCGGAGGAGAACTCTTCGACTTTATATCCGAGAAAGAGCGGTTGTCCGAGGAGGAGGCGTCCAACTTCATTCAGCAAATCCTCATGGGCGTCAAGCACATGCACTCGAAGAACATTGCTCATCTGGACCTGAAGGTACAGTTGCAGCCGCATATATCAGCGCTGTCCGCTCTAGGCCCAAATGTTCTTATGAGCGGCCTCACCTTGTTCCTAAGAGTTAACAGCGTGAGTAACACAGCAGAGCAATCGTGTACTTAAAGCCTTGAGACAAGGTTCGTACAGTCATTTTGCCTCGTGAGCGAAAGAAGTTGATGTTGTTGTCTTCCATTCTTTTGTCCAAGCTCGGCTTAGTCAAGTTCAGGATTTTGAAGTTCTCAAAATTACGCGGATTTCTGCTGCTCTTGATGCAAATTTTGGATGAAAATCTCTCTTATACGTAAGCGGCTTTGAGTGTTCTTGTATCAGGTGGAATGCACCACATAAAGTGCACTTTAATTCCCTTCCTAATACAGTATGTTCTTACATCCGGTGTACTTAGAAGTGGGTTTTATTGCACTTCAAGCTCCTCATCTGGGAGGCAGAATTCTTCTCAAACAAATCATTCTTCTTTCCAGCCTGAGAACATCATGCTCAAGCACGAGCAAGGGCCTCTGCTCAAGCTGATCGACTTCGGGCTGAGTCGCAAGATCAAGCCCGGCGAGGAAGTCCGCGAGATGCTCGGCACGCCCGAGTTCATCAGCCCGGAGGTCGTCAACTTCGAGCCGCTTTCACTCAACACGGACATGTGGAGCATCGGAGTCATCACATACATCCTGTGAGCTTGTCGACGACGTCAATGTCTGAGTGAAATGCACTAACCAAAAAATGCCTCTTAATCCAGGCTATCTGGAGCTTCTCCGTTCCTGGGAGACACCCAGCAGGAGACGTACGCCAACATCGTGGCCTGCGACTACGTGTTTGACGAGGAATTCTTCTCGCAGACGTCGGAACTTGCCAAAGATTTTATACGGAGGCTCTTTGTCTACGAGCAGCGGTAAAGAAAGGAAGACAGAAGAGTCATTATCATGCATGTCACTAAGAAAAGCATCTTCTTCGACCTTTTCTTTGTCGCAGGAAGCGCTCGTCCGTGGACGACTGCCTCAGGCACCCCTGGATACAGGTAAGACCCAGCTATTCAAGTGTGAACAGGACGACCAAGATTGATTTGTGTCCTCCGCAGCCCAAAAGCAAGAACGACCTCCAGACAAGGAAGGAGAAGGAGATCAACATAGACAATTTCAAGAACTTCCACGCGAGGAGGCGGTGGAAGGTGAGTGAATGGTGCACCAGTATCTTCTTCCTCTTCTTCAAGTAAGTCAACCTGACCATGTCCCATTCCAACCAGCACTCGATGCGAGTCGTGGCCTTGTGCAACAAGCTGTCACGGTCGCGGGGGTCCAAGCTGGACGAGTTGGGCCAGTCCCCCGTGGTCTCCAACATGGTGCAGGGAAAACCATCCGAGGAAGAGGTAAGACCAGGAGTGACTGTTGCACTAGGCAGCAGCATTAGGGAACACTTTCGTACACATCATCATGTACTGAAAAAGAATCGGTTTTCTTCTCTTTTTTTTTGATGCATTGACTGTATTTTGCCGCAGGAGGACAACTTCGTATTGTCCGCGATCTTCTGCGCCATCGAGGAAGGCAACGAGGAGGGTCTGCAGAAGCTGCTGTCCATGGCGCAAATCGACGTGAACCAGAGCAGTCGTGCCGGGGACTGCGCCGTACTCCTGGCCGCCGGATTCGGCCGGGTTTCCATCTTGCATCTCCTGGCATCTAGAAACGCAAACTTGGCCCAGGTCGACTGGCGCGGGGACAGCGCGGTCGTCTGGGCGGCGCGACACGGCCAGATTGACGCCATCGAGTACCTCGTGGCGCAGGGCGTTCACATCAACACGCAAAACAAGGCGAGTTCGCACTGTCTCGGTTCGAAGTCAGTGTATGGAGAATTTGTATTTTTCCCTAGACCGGAGAAAGTTGTCTTCACGCCGCGTGTAAATATGGCCAGACCGAGGTGGTCAGGTTCCTCACCACCCTTCACATCAGCCTGGACCTACAGGACGAAGTAAGATAACGTTTATGAGAAGATAGAAATCTGTGCTCCTCCTGCACTTTATGGGTACAATACTATTCCCGCCTACGTGCGCATACGTGACAAAAATATCTCCCCACAGAACTTGGAGACCCCGCTTCACGCCGCCTCCCGCGCTGGCGACGCGAAGAGCATTGAGATTCTCTTGGAAGCTGGAGCGGACCCGAGGATAAAGAACAAGGTTCAGACAGTCGGGGTCCTCTTGCTACACCGACCTGGCACGCACGCTAATTTCGCCTTTCTGTGCAGCACGACGAGACTTGTCTTCACGTGAGTTGCGCCGTCGGCCACTTCGAGTGCGTCCACGCTCTCATTTCGTCCGTCAAGTGTCCTCTGGATGCGCACGACCTGAGCAGACGGGACTCCGCTCTGCACACCGCTATCAGGCACAGGAACGCGCGTGTGGCGCTCCAGCTCGTGCATGCTGGAGCAGACTTCGACACGGAGAACGCTGTAAGTTTCACTCTGAGTCATGCGTTGCACCGGAGTTCGGTGCATATATTATTAGGCTATTATATTGTTAGTAGTATATTAGGCTAGTTCGAAAGTGTTATTAGGAAAAAACATTTCAGCTCAATCAGACACACTTTTGTAACAAAATCAACACTTATGCTTAGACAGTACATAGCAAATTCCAAAAAATGCTATTGTATAAAAGAGTCTCTGATGTAGCTGAAAGTTCTTTTCCTAATGCTAGACATTCCCCACTAAAATTTCAGGTCAATCAGAGGCACTTTTATAACATAGCATTTTTAGAGTTAGAAATTAAGACAACTCCATGTACTGTGCTACTTCAAATTAAAAGTGCAGATAGTAAACAATCTTTTAGGAAAGAACTTTTTTAGGAAAATCCTCTTAATTTGACCCTATGCCAAAAACCCAGGATGACAAATGTGAATGTCTAGAAAAAGTACCTTTCCGAACTAGCCTAATAGATATGTACTCATTCGAGGCTGGCGACTCCGCTCTGCACGTTGCTGCTCGAGAGGGTCTGGTGTCAGTGGCGCAGGCGTTGTGCGCTTTCGGTTGCGCCGTGGACTGCGCCAACGTCGCCGGTGAGACGCCCCTGCACCTGGCGGCCGAGACGGGAAATGCCGATTTCGTGCGCTGTCTGTGTCTGGCCGGATGTCGCACGGACGCAGTCAACGCCGACGGCCTCACGCCAGAAGTTGTCGCCGCTGTGAAAGGACACTCCGAAGTTCGCCAGCTGCTCGCCAGGATGAAGAAGGTAGTACTTTGAAGCTAACACGTTTAACATCGTTGTTTCTTCTACAAGTTCCTGCCTTCAGGAATCGAGCAGTAACTTCATCGAACAGTTGATCCCGTCCAACTCACCCACGCCTAAACTAAAGGTGAAGGTGTTCGGTAGCGGCGGCGTGGGGAAGACGACCTTGCTGGAGTCCCTAAGGTCGGGCTACTTCACGGGCTTCTTCAGGAGGAGGTCTTCGAGGAAGAAAAAGAAGGATTCCACAGGAAAAGGTCGGAAGAAATAACCTTACATCAGAGAAGACATGTTCATGATGTCATCTTTCCATCCAAACGCATGTAGACATCAAAAAGACAACAGAATCTGATCAGTGGAGGGCAAGTCTTTCTCGTCACATCGATGACGAACATTCACTTGGAGGTGAGAAAGCGATTACGATACACTGACTGACTGCTGCACGTCCGCTCACATTCGCAGGAGAGTCTCCGCCCTTCCACACAGGCCACGAGCAATCCACGCAGTGCATCGAGGTGCAACAGGTGGGTCAAGGACGTAGTGGATTGCTGGTAGTAGATGCTAAGTCTTGTATTATCAAAGTGCTCAATGGGTTCCCTGGTGGGCGACGTCAGCTCCTGGGAGTTTTCCGGCGACCCTGCTTACCAGCTGGTGTACGATCACTTCATCGGCAACGTCAACTGCATCCATCTCGTGTTGTTTAGCTTGGCCGACGCCAAAGACAAGCAGCTCGGGCAGCTACGATTCTGGCTCAATTTCCTGCGGGCCAGGATTCCGCCGGTGGAACCCCTCAGTGAGGACAAAAAAGGGCAAGATTGAACCGACCAAATTGATCTTACTCTTCTTGTGTAGGCGATTGCGGCAAATCCCGGCGTCCTGCTCGAGTGCTGTTGGTTGCCACTCACTCGGATGAGGTTAACACCAACTTTAAAGCTGACACCGAGCTCCTGGAGAGAATAAAGGACGAGTTCGGCCACATCTTTCACTTGGAAGAGAAGTTCTTCCGTCTGGATGCTCATTCGACCAACTCCAAAGAGCTGAAGGAGCTGAAGCAAACCCTGGCCAAGATCAAGGGAGAAATAGTCGAGGCAAGTGATGAGATACCAACCCACCAAGTCAGACGTAGACTCGTCTTTTGTCGACTGTGCTCGCTGTCTGTATAACACATGAGTTTGTTCTTTAGACTCTGCCTCGCTCCACTCGATTCTTAGACTCGGTGCTCTTGTTCCTGTCCGACTGGCGGCGGAGCAGCGCTCAGTTTCCCGTCGTTGCCTGGCAGGACTTTATTGGGCGAGTTCGCGAAAAAGTCAACCCGCTGGCGGCCGAAGATCACCTTAAGGAGGTCACTCAGCAGCTACAACTCATGGGGGAGGTAAGAATACTGCACAATCTGTACCGCAAAAAGACGTCACTAGGAAACTTCTTCACTGGGCCTGTCAGATCATCTACCTGAAGGGTGAGATGTGTGACCTCATTGTGCTGGACCCAGGCTGGTTGTGCCGTGACGTCTGTAGCCATTTGCTCTCTCCTTCGTTCCAACGCTCGAGCTCCTCTTCCGGCTACTTCTCCTTGGAAGATTTGCAGCTGGCGATGCCGCTCTGGGACCCGCTGGATCTGCTTCCCATGGTCGAGTCGCTCGGCTTATGCAATAGGGTAAGAAAATTGTAATCCGAGCATGATGCACAACTTCTCTATTGTATACGCGTGGATGCTATTGCTAAGCAGTGACTTGTCAATTTTTAGGTCCAGCTGGAGGACGACATTCAGTACGAGTTCCCCTGCTTCATCGGCAACGGCAACAACAAAGTCTTCGGCAGTAGCTGGACGGAAGTGAAGAAGACCAAGACCTTGGGCGGAGGTGTCCTGCTCAAAATGGACAACGGTTTTTTCGGGGCCATTTTCCCTCGACTACAGTCTTGTCTACGCCGTCATTGCAACAAGAAGTTGACGGAGAACTACGAACTGACGCAGTGGAGGCGAGGGTCCAGAGTGGTAGTCGCCCCATGGTTGGAGGCCTCCGTCCAGCTGGTGTTAGACGACCAAGATGCCGTTCAAGTGAGTGTGAGAGGAGACGGTGGAGGCGAAGACATCGCCAAAAAGTGCTTCTTCTTCCTGGAGGAGATACTCGGAGTTGTCGACCAAGTGAGGGAGAGATTTTGTAGAACTATTGCCGAGACGCTTGAGTTAATCTCTCCGCAGGTGCTGCAAGAGATGAGTCCCGGACTAAGTGTGGAGAAACGCGTGCTGGCAAACTTGGAAGACAATGAGGGCAGTAATTTGCTCAATAGCAGCAGCCACAGCGCCTCCGAGGTCATTGCAGCGTTCATGGACAAAGGCTTCCAGGGCAGCCAAGCAGGAGAGAAGACGCTGCTCGATCTCGTCTGTTTTGGCAGCAATGAGGTGATGAGAATAATAATAAGTACCTGTAAGCAAAGGCCCCTATGACTGTCATGTCGCCTTTTCGACATTATGGTGTCCGTGCACGTAGCCCATCTCCTCCCAGACCACCTGACTCACTGCAGCCAAGCTCCCGGCGTAGACCACTCTGCTCCTGCAGCGGTCGATAGGCTACTTTTGGTGTGAGTTGGATGACTCCTATCCTTGGAGGAAGGAAATATAGGGCTGCGGGGAAGAGGTGAAAGGAAAAAAGGGCCTTGTCACTAACTACATGCATAGGATGAGTTGCATTGAGAAACAAAGACTTTGCTATTTATAGTAGTCACTATAGCAGGTGCTATTCTGTACCCTACGTATGCGTGGAACAAATGACTTGCTGAACTTCATTTTGGCGAAGATTAGGTACTTAGGTAGCCAGTATTCATTACAAATAAACATCTTGTTTAGGTCGCCTCTTTCCTCCGCGCTGGCGTCGATCTCCACGTGAGTGAGATATCTACTTTGACCCGGCAGAAGCTTTGCCGCTTGCTAGACCCCGAGCATCCCATGGGCAGGGACTGGTGTCTGCTGGCGGCCAAGCTGGGATTCGCAGACGACGTCCCCAAGGCCGAGGACGGGAGAAGCCAAACGGAAACTTGTCTCGCCGAGTGGGAAGCGGCAGACGCGAACAACACCATCGGCAAGTTGATCACTGCTCTGGAGTCCATCGGCCGCCCCGATGCCGCAGGAGCGCTAGTGTCCGGGTGTCCCTTCTACCGGATCACTAGCCTGGAGGACGGTTTCAGGGCATAGCTATCATAGACAGTCATTATGCATGAGAAAGACATGGCGTTATGTAAGTTTGAGTACTTTGCTGGACGTTAAGCTATTGCGCACTTGTGCTATACTACGCACAAGTGACAATGACAGGCCGAGTCAGTATTGCTTTTTAATATATAAGTAGAATCTGGTTTCACTCTTGCGTGCTATTGGCCGGAACATGCTGATAAGACAATCTTATTGCTCTGAGTGCTGTACGACGCGATGTATTTATCACAAGATAATAGGCCTCTGACCATATGTACCGCATGTGTTTAATTGTGTATGCTATTTAGGAGGTTACCAGAGTAATACACGTACATTATCCTTGCTGCATCTCGAATATATTCATAAAACCCTCATTCTCGCACTCGAATCCGCTTGCAGGACGGCGAATTTTTCTCATCTAAAGGTCGTTTGAACGTCGTTTGATCCTCCTGCTTCGGTTGGCCTGACATCAGCGCCTCAGCCTTTTCGACGATGGCCTTATCTTGCAGCCACTCGTGCTGGAGCGTTTCGGAAGCGCTCAGTCGCTTGCTGGCGTCCACCGTCATCAACTTTTTCACAAGGTCGACGGCGGACAGGCTGATCTTGGACCATAGCTTGAAGGGAAAAGTAAAGTCTCCTTCGGTAACTTGCCGGATGAGTGGCTTGTCCGAGCGATCTGGGTTGAATGGAGGGCAGCCGCATAAGAGGATGTAGAGAATGACTCCCAGGGACCACATGTCCACCTTTAAATCATAGGAACCGTCGCCGCGGACACGACTGAACAGCACCTCTGGGGCCAGGTATTGTGGGGTGCCGCAGAACGTCTTCAAGTGGGTGTGTACGTCCACAAACTTTGACAGTCCGAGGTCGGTGACCTTCACGACCGGATTATGGTCGTCGTCTGAGCATAGGAGGATGCTGTAATCAATTTTATCATCATTTATAAAGACACAAGTGTTGATCAACACAGTATGTCCACGCCACTCTTAACGACCACCATTCAAAAGCCTAACATATATACATGGATGGAGTGCCCATACTTAGTGGTAAAGCGCACTGATCAAACGTGCAGTCCCGGATGACTGGCAGCTACGCGGACACACTCGAGGGGGCCACGGGCCACAGATCTGCATTGACTGCAGGGAAGACAGCGCCTGCTCGTAGAGATGAGTCTGATAGTGCACACACGCTTACGCACACGCATTGCTGCACTTGTGCCATTAGGTCGCGGGGAAGAACAATCCCGAGATTACCCTACGAAAGGTTAAGTATGCCCTGCTGGCACAAGGCCGACAGAAGAAGTCTGACGTCAGCGCTCTGCAGTCCCTGGTCACTAACGTAGCTGCGAACGTGCACGTCCCCCCCCTCCTATGGACTACAGTACTAGATACGATAGGTGTGCTGGAGAGGGTGATCTCGGCGTGGCTCACAGAAATGCAGGAAGATCACGCTTCACGTCCCGACGGTGGGTAAAAGCCCTCAGCATCTCAGCAGCGAGCCTCGGCACCCCACTACCTCTGGCCAATGTAGGGCGTCACCACGGACTACAACCTGATCTACGTAGCTTAGAGACATGTAGGAACTTACTTCTCTGGTTTGAGGTCCCGGTGGGCGATTTTTTTCGAGTGAAGATACCTTATGGCCGACACGATCTGGTAGAAATGCAACTTGGCTTCGTCTTCTTGCAGCTTGGTTTTCTCAATGATTTTGTCAAACAACTCCCCTCCGAGAGCCAGCTCCAGTATTATGTAAAGCGTATTACGCGTCTCTATCACGTCTTCCAGCTTGATGACGCATGGATGATCGATGTCCTGTAGGAGACGAACTTCGTTCATCACATTGTTGGAGGCTCCGGATGGCAGCATGGATACACGGCTGCGGTCGATGACCTTGATGGCCACCTGCTTGTAATCGTCCCGACGGATTCCAAGGTATACCGTGCCGCACGCGCCCTTACCCAACTCCCTCGACACCAAGTAGCGCTGTCGTAGTTCCGCCGGATGCATCTTGGCAACCTCTCTGCTAGTGCTCATGTAGACAAAGTGCCTCACCCGGGGCCCGCTCATGCCCACAGAGTCGTTGTGCGCCAGCACCACGCTTTTCTCCTTGCCCACCTTGCGGCCGTTCACAAAGGCGCCATTGGAGCTCTTGTCCTGGAGTGTGACGATTCCAGTGGAGGAATCTCGGCGGAGGATGAAGTGAACTTTGGAGACAGCGTCGAAGAACTTTGTTTTCCGGTCGGAGATGGTCAAGCTGTTCTTAACGCTACGACCCACAGTGAAGACGTCGGAGCTCAGCTTGAGAAAGGGTGATCCTGCCGGCTGCAATGGTACCAAGTAAGCGTAGACCTGCAACGACGCGAACCATAGGAATTTGCCGACTGAGCTTTAATTTCTACTTCACTTACGCTAGCATCTTCTTCCAAATCGATGTTGTTTTCCTGACTTTCAGCGCCCTCCATGTCGTCCTCAGACATAGGCTGAGTACACGGCTCGGTGTCTTCCTGGGACGACACGTCCATTATGCTCACGGGCTTGCCCAGGCAGCCGCCGTCCACGGAATCCATCCCCACTTCAACGCATTTGTTGTATTTTCTCACCAATTTTACGTCGCAGTCCAGCCTCTACCGGTTGCTTCTCCCAACGAGGCAGCGGGCCCACGGCTGACCGCGGGCGCGGGTGTCGACAAAGCGTGAACTAGAAGCTGCCACACAAAAGAGCAAGAACGTATCGATCACGTCGATTGAAGTACGTGAGATTGCTTGTACCTTGTACAGTCTCTCTACATATGCATATGCGTGCACTAGCCTCTGATGTCATCTGTGGTCTCGTAGATGCAGTCGGTGGTCTCCACTGCATAGACCCTGAGACCCCGTGGAAGAGCGCCTTGTGGTATCCTTGGCGTCCTCCTGCGCCTTGACGTTGGACTAAACAGCTGCCTGGAGAAATGTAAACTTACGAGGGAAAGCTGAATGAAGAACCAACTCATTGTCTTCTCGGCCGAGTTCTTGACGCCTGTCGCAGATCCCCGTCCTGTCCTTGGTCTCTGAGGGGCTCCGACGGGCTGTTCTAGGTGACCCTGAGCCCCATGGCCGACGACGAGCCCCTCGAGGTCGGCGTAAGTGACTTTTGGAAGATAGATGAGGGGCAGCATGGGGAGTGGGTCAAGTAGTGAAGTAGTCGCGTCTTACAATGTGTGCCGAAAAACAACCAGCATAGAACAACCTGTAAGCTGTAGCTTTGGAGAGCAATGAGATCAACAACGTCCTCTTGACCAAGCTCGGCGACCAGGCGACCAGGACTCGTTGCATTGTCGAAACCAATCGAATCAAAGATGTTACACGTTGCGTATTTTCAGACTCATACTGCATCTCCGGTGAAAGAAAAAATAAATATGGGAAATCATTTTTTGTTCAGTTTCTCAACAATGAAACAAACCAACATGTCCGACTTGGCTTCATGGCTTCGCCAGACAGAGTCCGGCTATTCCTGGCGCTCTTACCTGACACTGACCATCATCGGTCTGGCGCACTCCAGCTGCGCCGTTCTCGTGCTGGCATTTGGCTACTTCCAACTTCACGTTCCTGGTTCCTTTCTGGAGATTCGATATGGCATTGAGAGATACGTTACTCATGATGGAAAGAAGAAGTTCTACTCATTCCTGCCTGAACTCTTGATCTGCCCATCCCTTAGTCTGGGCGTCATCCTTATCTGCGCGTATGCATACATCTTGATGCAGCAGTGCCTGCATCAGGGCTACTTGGTATCGTTCCCGTGGCGTTACATTCGGTTCTCCACCAGGACAACATTTCTACACGCTGCCTTCATCCTATTCTACGTGATAGGTGTTGCCTTCACCTATCTGGCCAGTCTCCATGAGTTCATGCCACAGGACTATTTCGGGTGGACGACTCATCTCATTCTGATGATAGTTGGATTGGTCATACATGCTGGATGGATCATCGGCATTTCGCTCCTGTTTCCACCCTTCCTAACGTTTCGACGCAGGATGATTGAGGCTGAGAAGCTTTTGAATCAAAAGTTGTGGCTCGCGGGAGACCATGAACACGGAATGTGACGACACCAGGATGAAGCCCGTCTATAAAGTCAGAGGTGTCCTACCCAAGTACCAAGGAGGAACTCCACAGATACTTGACTAAAAAGTATGAGACACCGTCAGTGGCAATTATATAACTAACTTGGTGTACGTTCAAATAAATTGGAAAATGATCACAGGTATGGTAGTTTTGGTCACCAGGAAGGGTCCGTTCTATCGAGGTTCGACAGAACATACGAGCGGAACACAAACGAGGTCCCTGGATACTTCATGATGCCCCCATGCATTATGCAAGAGGTAGAGAGAAACTGCGATGATAGCAGAATGAGCATGAAGCTTCCATCTCTGAGCTGAACATTTGACAACACGGATTCTTGTCTGAGTGACGGATTACAATGATGTTCTTCTCCAACACGATATAGCTTCATGTCATTTAGGTTTGTTTTCTCGCAGAAGTCAAATCACAACATTCAGTTATACATAGGTCTTGACTTAGACATCACATACGAAGGAGTTGACAGCCAAAAAAGTATTCATTCTTGCGTCTTCTTAGGAAGAACATTTTTTTTGCATCTGTCATCGTCCACTTCCATATTTCTCATTCCACTCCGCGTAGGCCATCAAGTCCTTGTCAGAAACGGAAGCCTTGACCTGTCTGCAACAAGCACACACCAAAGTCAGTGAACATGTACAACAACAACTACTCTGTACATTTCTAAACGTACCTGCTATATCTAACGCCATGGCCACAAGTATGCACTACCCACTCATAATTTGTACGTCATGAATTATGCAGCAGACTTACCTGAGAGCGGCATGAAAGTCCTGCTTGGCAATTGGTCTGATATCCTCTGCAGCTATGCTCTCAATGTTGCTCGGATCCAAAGCGCGGATGGGCCCAATGGCAGCATCTCTGCATAAATTGGCCATGTCTGCCCCAGAATAACCAGCAGTGGACTCCGCAATGGAGGACATGTCAGTGGTAGACAAGCTGTGACGCTGGGAGCAACGATATGCAAGAATTCAGTTAGTGCAGGGGTCGTCGATACTTGCGAACTTACTTGCAGACAGAGCGTTATTTAAATGAGCTGTCAACGAGCAAGGACGCTGTCACGCGACTCACCTCTTTGGTCATGAGATTCCTTACGATCTGCAGTCTGGCCTCAGTCTCTGGGAGCGGCACATATAACCTCTTGACCATTCTCCTTCGAGCGGCCTCGTCCAAGTCCTGAGGTCGGTTGGTCGCACCAACCACCAGGATCCTCTCTTCCCCTTCCGTTGTAGCGCCATCCTGGGAGTGATGGAAGCAAATAAAGGAATGATGTGAGCTGTGCGATATGGACATGCACACATCCCGTGCTCACCAATTGAACGAGAAATTCTGTCTTCAGTCTTCTGGAGCTTTCGTGCTCAGTGTCAGATCTCGAGGTGAGAAGCGAGTCGATCTCATCGATAAAGACCACAGCAGGCTGGTGAACCCTAGCAACTGCAAAGAGGGCGCGGACCATCTTCTCGCTTTCACCCACCCACTTGGACGTCAGCGATGAGGCAGAGATGGCAAAGAACGTCGACTTGGATTGGGAGGCAATGCACTTGCCTAATGTACGCATGTAGCTCAAGAAGGCAACTCAAATTTGCTACTCAATGCATTCTTACCTATTAGTGTTTTCCCGGTGCCCGGAGGTCCGAAAAGAAGAAGACCCTTAGGCGGAGCCTTCAGTCCCTTGAAAATGTCGGGTCTAAGCAGTGGAAAAACCACGATCTCCTTGATGACGCTCTTGACAAATTCCAGGCCAGCAATGTCTTCCCAGCTGACGGCTGAGGCCCCGCTGTCCATGATCTCGTTACGAATAAGCTCAACCATCTTGGCGTCCACATTCTTCAAACGCTCGTCCTGAATCTCCTCACCTGGAGCAACTATTGTTGGTTCATATTATTCACAGATGACGTTGATCTTATTCTCGTCAGTGTCCACTCACCAGCTGATGGAGGATTGTTTTGCACAGCGTCGGCAGGCGATGTCTTTGGCCCACCAACTGGCGGCTTAAATGCAGCAGCTGGTCTAGATGTTCCCAGGGTCTTGACAAGACCGACCTCTGGTCTGTTTGGATGTTGCGGCCTTTGTCCACCATACCTTTGCAGGTAGTCTTCTACTAACTGCTCACTGGCAGTCTTAAACACTGAAGGTGATGAGGTTGTGGCCGTTTGATCCGCGCTGCTGGCAGCTGGTGGAGGGGGTTGGAAGTAAGAGGACGAGGACACCTGAGGTCTGGATGCTGCAAAAATGGCCATTCAGCTATCACATCAAAAGATTCGAAGGTATCATAACCATGCATATGCATAGGTGCGCGAGTGTGTGTGCGTCTGCATGTGGTCAAAGAAACTAACCTGCGCTGATCCCAAATGTGGCCTTGCCAGTCTGATGTCCTTGTTGACGATGAAGGCTGCCTCCGTTGCCACCTTTGTGATCTGATAGGCCCACAAGCCCGAATTTGGGTGCCGTGGGTGGTCGAGTAGTCGGTGGCGCTTGCGGACGAGGCATCGAACCTCCGCCACCCAATGTCACCTGCTGTTGTTGCTGTTGTTGCTGCTGTTGCTGCTGTTGCCCCTGATATATGCCAAACTTGAACCTTGGCCTTTTAGGATTGCCCTCTAGTTCAAATTCTAAATCTCGCTTCTTCCGGTCGTCTCCATCCTCTTTGACAATATCAAGGTCCGACTTTGTACTGACTGCATTTCTTACCAAGTTCTCTTTGATTTCTTCAAAGTCATTAGAGCAGCCTTTTTGAAGATATCTGTGAGAGGAAAGATTTTGCTTGATCTTGGACTTTAGTTCTTTGGTCTTTTCATCTGAGCTGGTCGGTCCATTCTTGTCAGGTGAAGCTTTGTTGCTTTGAAACCTTTCTTCCTCGGTCTTAAGGCCCTTCAGCATTTCTGCCACATGCCTCAAACCCATCTCCTCCTCTTCATCACCCGTCTTTTTTAGCTCCTCTTCGGAGCAGCCGAATTCTTGCAGCATTTCCTTGGCGCTCTTGAGTTTGCTGCGCCAGCGCCATTTGACTCCAGAAGCCTTGAAGTCCTGGCCGAGCTGGAGAGTGGGCGCCGAAAAGTTGTTGCACTTTCCCTGGTCATCGACCCGGCGTGCCGCATCTGACGCCATTCTGTGCTCCAACAGCGCCAGGGACGCCTTGTGCACCTTCGCGTCCTTTTGCGGACGCCAGCCCGGATGCGGGAGGTGGTGAGACAGCTCGGAGGGGAACTTGGGCGACGACTCGCTGTCGCTCGCCATGTTGACGTCCTTCAAAAGTTGAACCAAATTCAAGACCGAGTTTAGACTTTGGCTTTTGTTTGTTTATATTTTTCGCGGGACTCAGCTGTTTCCTGACCGCTCAACCAAAAAGCAAACACAGACCAAGGTTACTCACGGCCACTAGAGATAGAGATGATATCTCTAGTGGCCATGAGGTTACTGGAGGCGGTGTGCATGCCTGAGGCTCAACCAGGGGAGGTGATATCGCTGATACCAGGGAGAATCACAGCATGCGCGCAGGCGGTGGCCGCGTTGGGAACCTGTCCGTAGATTGGCCACCTCTGAACCTCGTTTCCTGGTTGGTTCAGAACAGATGTCTCAAATGCATACATCATCAAATGCCAAGTGTGACAG